>Ga0233431_1001947_pt1 | contig 31968 bp, 32 predicted proteins | sample SI_118_April2016_FD_179867 | JGI IMG/M metagenome (GOLD analysis project Ga0233431, IMG submission 179867) | Seawater microbial communities from Saanich Inlet, British Columbia, Canada - SI_118_April2016_200_MG | ecosystem: Environmental > Aquatic > Marine > Inlet | place: Canada: British...
AATTAGAATCTGAATGTTGGGAATACTGTTCATCATAAGATTATCAAGTATAGCACAGACTCTAAATTGTAAAGACCTTTTGGGAAGTTTTTAAAGATTTACCACCACTTTTTGAGGACTTACAAAATTTGTAGCAAAATGTCAGATTATACGTGAACATGATATTAATAATTTGCCTTTAAAATATTAGATTTTCTTATTTACCTGTAGGATAGCTAATAGGAGAACTTAATTTTTATTATTTAGTCCTGAATTTTCAGTATGGCTTAGTTTATTGATTAGGATATAATTGATATATATATATCAATTATAAAATAGATTAAAAAGAAATAATACATGCTGAAGGCATTTAGAAAATTAAGTTTTTTTTCTTTTCACAGAAAACTTAGGCCTGTGTATTTTACAGTTGCTTTATCTGAATTTTCTGTAGGGGTGATTAGACCTGTATTGCCTTTTCTGATGTTTTCAACAAGTTCATCCCTATTGCCTGAGAATTTTACGCATTCTCAAAGAGCAATCTATTATGCTATTTTTTTAACTCTTTATAAAGTAGGGTCTACTTTATCTAATCCTATATTTGGTATAATATCTGACTTGTTTGGTCGAAAATTAGTGTTTTATATTAGTGTCGTCTCAATGTTGATATTAGGTTTTTGTGCTACTTTGGCGATATTTACCCATAATATTGCACTTTTTATAATAGGAAGTTTTTTCTTCGGTTTATTGTGGGCAGAAAGAGCTGTTGCAACTGCTGCTATTAATGATGTAAGTAATTCTTCTTCCAGGATAACTAATTTATCTATGATGCAGTTTTTTGTTGGTATAGGTGTATGTTTGGGACCAATTGTCGGAGGTTTTTTAGGTGGAATTGTATTTTATAAACACAGCTATGCAACCCCTTATATATTTCTTTTCTTTGTTTCTCTTTTATTATTATTTTATGTTCACTATGCCATCCGCGAAACATATTCACCAGGAGGAGCTAAATCTATAAAAATGAAGCGTTTTCCAGTTAAAAGAGTAAAAAAAATATTACACGACAAAAAAATATATTTTTTGCTATTAATATGTGTTTTATGTCAGCTGTCATGGGGTGCCTATTATGAGTATATTCCTGTTGTAGCAAAAACTGCTTTTAAATATAACCTAACTCATATTGGATTATTGGCCAGCATGATTGGTATTTCAATTATATTTACTACTGGTTTTTTGCTGCCGATATTGAATAAATATTGTAGGAAATTTCAATTAATAAAATTATCCTGTATTATTGGACTTATTGGTACAACCGCATGTTTTATTTTTTCATTTTTTCCGCATTTGTTGATAGCAAATATAGCAATATGGGTTAGCATTTTGCCAATTGTAGCAGGTGATGTTATGATTTTTTGTGTGTTGATTGCACTTTTCTCCGAAGTTGTATCTAAAGATCTGCAAGGTACAATTGTTGGCGTAGTATATGTCGTTGCTTCCACTATGTGGGTTATTGGTGCAGCGCTTGGTGGCGTGTTAATGCATTGGAGATTGAATGGACCGCTAATAATAGGTCCTATTTCAATGGCAGTTCTTTTGCTTCTTCTTTTGATTTTCTCTAGAAATATAGAAAAACATTTATCTGATAGGAAAAAATAAGGCATTTACAATACGGTTATTTGTCTAGTAGCTGAATCGTTAATTTGTATTTCAAAAGGCAGCTATAGTGAACACTTCAGTAAAAAAATTCAAAGCAAATTTATAACGTGCTATTTATTTTCTTTCAGAGCAAACACTATATGATATTTTTATCATTTAATAGGAAAACAAACATTAAATATATTAATTCATCTGAGATTCTATCTTCACTTGTCATGTTGATTGCTTCGAGAAAAGAATCTTGCTTAAAATTTGAGCGGTCAAATTTCTTTTTGAAATATTTAACAACACTGGATTTTGAAATTTTATCCTGGTAGTAGTATTCGAGGACTTTATAGTGTAAAAATTTGTCTTTTAATAGATCAATTAACCAATAAGTAGCTTCTTCTATATTTTCCTGATAGATCCTAATGTACTGATAGTATTCATCACCAACATTTAGAGATCTTGAAACATAATACAATAATTCATGTTTAATTATTACAGGACACTTAACTCGAATAAGTTTATAAAATATAATAACGGGAAAATCTTTATCATTAAGCGTTACCAATGCAATACTGCAACATAGTAATATAATTGGTATTTCAGTTTCAATTAGTGTCCTTTTTATTTGATAAAAATTTTCTTTATCATTTAGCTTTGCAAGTGCTACTGCTGAATAGCCCTTTAAATAATAATCATTTGAATTGATTGTTTTCCGTAATTGTGGTATTGCGGAATGTATTTTATTTTCTGCAATTATATAAGCAGCTATATAAGCTGTAGTATACTCACCTTGATCAAGTTCTTTTATTAGTTGTTTATGAGATATTTTACTAAGATTGTGATTGCTTAAACCGCGTAATGCTTTTGTTCTTATCCATAGTTGAGGGGATTTTAAATAATATAATAATGCTTTTTCAGATAAACTTGATTTAGAATGCTCCAATTCCATAACACTATTGATTTCATCTTTTAAAGGTTCAAATTTTCCGATTTTGTTTATGGAGTACAAGCTCTTCATATCTCTTGGTGAAAATAATAGATTAAATACTTTTGATATTTTCCAGTTGTTCCCACGTGTTAGAGTTGCCATTAGGATTATGATTGGTATAGATAAAATTATCATCACGAGGTAGAATATTTTAAAAATCATAATTGAAGACAAATCTAAAGAGGTTAGCAGCTTAATTAAACCGCCACCAAGTATAACTCCCATTATTCCAGCCAAAAAACCTGTAACAAGACTGAAAAAGAGAGAATAACCAACTGATTTTTTTTGCGGAACCAGTAATAAAAAATAATGAAATGTACTTATAACCAAACCTGTGCTGCATATACCGCCTATAAAAAATAATATTATAAAAAAAAGATGATTGAATTTGTATGGAGCTAGAACCCAAAGTATAGAAATAATTACATTACCTATTGTATATATAATCATTAAGGGTTTTGGCCCTGTAAACTCTGAAATGGTTTTGCTTATATATGCTATGCTTATACAGCCTATTAGTTCGACCAAAATAAAGAAAATAGCAGTTGAATCGGAAATATTATATATAGTCTTTAGTGCTATTATTGATACAGATATTATTAGAGACCCAATAGTTACTGCTAAACCTCTTGCAAGAAAAAAATTTCTAATTTGTTTATCCCTGCTAAGCATTTTAGCTATAAATATTAAATTAAATTTTCTTGATGACTTTTTTGAATAATGCGATTCATTTACCCTAAAAAGAATAATGCTGCAGATTATATTTCCTATTGCACCGATGATAAGTATAATCTGAAAAGTTTTAGCCCCATGGATGAAGTTTGATATAACGTAGCATGATATCAATGTTACAAACATTGCAAAGTTATAATTTAAAAAAGTAATTGCTGTAAATTTTCCTTTATTACTTTCAGTTGTAAGGTCAGCAAATAGAGGTTGCATTGCAGGGTTTCCAAAAGCTCTAAAAATATAAAAAAGTAATATAATTAAGAGTAGAAAAGCAAATAATATATTCTTGTTTAAGTGGTTAATTAAAAATGGAGTTAGTGATAGAATAATAGCAGCAGAACCTTTTAATAGCCAGGATATAGACATTGCTCTGGCCGCACCATATTTTGTAATTAAATATTTAGAGAATAGGACTGCAATAGTAGCAACATTGATAAAGGCTGTCGTAATAGTAACTAAGGCTGTGGGGAATCCAGCTTTAATTAAAAATAAAGATATAATGTTAACTGATATACAGGATGAAGAAATACCATTGATAAATGAAAAAGAAAGTAATTTCTTTCTTTCCGTGGCTTTTTGTTTAAACGTTAGTTTATGATTAATGATCATGGAATAATATCTTTATATATACAGACTATCTCTATTATATATAATGATATACAATTCATAGGAGTTTGTCGCTAAGTATAAATAATTTAGTTAGATTATTTTATTAATGCAGAGAATAGTAAAATATTATAATTGTTTAATTAGTTAAAATATTTTAATAAGGTTAAAAGGTTTGATTTTTAAAAAATAAAGTGTTTTTTAAAAATGATATCATTACTATAATTTTAAATCTTAATATTATTAACGCGTGAGGTGCTTTTGTGATTGCTGTAATTATGGCAGGGGGTGCAGGTAAAAGGTTTTGGCCTTTAAGTAGACAAAAAAATCCAAAACAATTTCTTAGAATAGTTTCTGAAATGTCTATGATACAAATGACTGTTGATCGTTTGTTAGATAAAATTCATATGAAAGATATATATGTTGTCACTGCTGCATCTCAGGCAAATTTAGTAAGTAAACATCTACCTGACTTGCATAGAAGTAATATAATTATTGAACCTCAAGGAATGAATACAGCACCCGCTATTGCATTGAGTGCTCAATATTTAAGTAGACGATATAATAAGAATGAGACTATGTTTGTTCTTCCTGCAGATAGCGTTATACAGAATGTTGATAAATTTGTAGAGAGTTTTGAACCGGCAGAAAAAGCTGCTCTCCTAGATAATTTAGTTACTTTTGGTGTTGAACCAACTTATCCGGCAACAGGGTATGGTTATATTGAAGGAGGAGATTCTGCTGAGTATGGGCTTAATGTAAAAAGTTTTAAAGAAAAGCCTGATCCAGATACAGCTAAATATTTTGTTGATTCAGGTAATTATTTTTGGAATAGTGGAATGTTTATGTGGAAAATTGGTACAATTTTGAACACATTTGCAAAATATTTGCCCAAAGTAAAAACTCTTTTAAAGGAAATTGATGTTATATGGGAAGAAGAAGGGCTTGGTGCAGATATTTCTTATGTCTATTCAAGAATGCCTAGAATACCTGTAGATATAGGTATTATGGAGCAGGCAGATAAACGAGTTGTAATTCCTGTTAGCTATGGTTGGAATGATGTAGGGGGCTGGAAGGCTTTACATGAAATTACTGAAAAAGATAAAGATGGTAATTTTTTTAACTGTAAACATGAAACTGTAGACAGTAATGATAATTATATACATTCTGAAAAATTTGTTGCATTGATTGGTGTAAATAACCTTGTGATAGTTGATAGCCCTGATGTTTTAATGATTTCAGATATTCATCAGTCAGAGAGGGTTAAGGATATTGTTACCTCACTTGAAAAGAAATTTTCAGATAATTTATTATAAAAATTTAAACTATCAGAAAAAAATATTGAAAATTATTTAAAAACAAATAAGTTAAATAGCTTAATCTTTTAACTTTTTATCCGTCGCATAGAATGTGATGGATATATTTATATTAAACAACAAAAAGGTAATTATTAACAATGAGTATCAAAGTTGGTATTAATGGATTCGGTAGAATTGGTCGTTTAGTTTTTAGAGCAGCTTTAAATCGTAATGATATAGAAGTAGTAGGAATCAATGACCTTCTAGCTATTGATTACATTGCTTATATGTTAAAATATGATTCAGTTCATGGAAAATTTAACGGTGAAGTTTCTGTGAAAGACGGAAATTTAGTAGTTAACGGTAAATCTATCCGCGTTACAGCAGAAAGAAATCCTGCTGACTTGAAATGGAATGAAGTTGGTGCTGAATATGTAGTAGAATCTACAGGTCTTTTCCTTACAAAAGAAACTGCTGAAGCACATCTAAAAGCCGGAGCTAAAAAAGTTGTATTATCTGCTCCTTCTAAAGATGCTACACCAATGTTTGTAATGGGCGTTAATCATAAGTCATTAACTGCTGATATGAATATTGTATCAAATGCTTCATGTACAACAAACTGTCTTGCACCAATTACTAAAGTTCTTAATGATAAATTTGGTATTGTTGAAGGTTTAATGACAACTATTCATGCTGCTACAGCAACACAGAAAACTGTTGACGCTCCTTCATTGAAAGACTGGAGAGGTGGACGTTCTTCATTATGTAATATTATCCCATCATCAACTGGAGCTGCTAAAGCTGTTGGTAAAGTTATACCTGAGCTTAACGGCAAATTAACAGGAATGGCTTTCCGTGTTCCTACAACTGATGTTTCTGTTGTAGACTTAACATGTCGTCTTGAAAAAGGTGCTAGTTATGATGAAATCAAAGCAGCAATGAAAGAAGCTTCAGAAGGCGAACTTAAGGGTGTGTTAGCTTATACAGAAGATGACGTTGTTTCAATGGATTTCGTTGGTGAAGTTCATACTTCAGTATTTGATGCTAAAGCCGGTATTGCATTAACTGATAACTTCGTTAAAGTAGTTGCATGGTATGACAACGAATGGGGTTACTCAAATAAAGTTATTGATTTGATGTGCTATATGGCTTCACTTTAATACATTTGTTAACTGCATTTAAAGCAGTTATGTTATGATTTATAAAAACCCGAAGAGACAATTTTTAGCCTCTTCGGGTTTTTTTACTATTACATTAATAAGGAAACTGAGTTATGAGTAAAAAAACAGTTAGAGATATTGATCTTAAAAATAAAAGAGTAGTTATGCGTGTTGATTTTAATGTTCCAATTAAAGATGGCATTATTGGAGACGACACACGTATTCAAAAAGCATTACCTACAATTAAATATATTCTTGAACAAGGTGCATCATTAGTTATTTTAAGCCATCTTGGTAGACCTAAAGGCGAAAGAAAACTTGAATTCAGCTTAGCTCCAACAGCTAAACGTTTAGAAGAATTACTTGGTGTTAAAATCAAGATGGCTTCAGATTGTGTCGGAGAAAACATCGTAAAAGATGCAAATGAATTAAAGCCTGGAGAAGTAATAGTTTGTGAAAATACACGTTTTTATAAAGCAGAAGATTTAAAATGCAAGACTGACGAAGATAGAAAACTCCAGGAAAATTTTGCTGAAAATTTGTCAAAACTTGGAAATGTATATGTTAATGATGCATTTGGAACTGCTCATAGAGCTCATGCTTCTACAGCTATTATTTGTAAATATCTCTCTCCATGTGTTTCCGGTCTATTACTTGAAAAAGAAATAGAATTTTTAGGTGAAGCTGTAGAAACTCCTAAAAAACCATTTGTTGCTATTATCGGCGGAGCAAAAGTTTCAGGCAAATTAGAAGTTTTAACTCATCTGATGGAGAAAGTTGATTCAATACTTATCGGAGGAGGGATGGCTTATACTTTCTTGAAAGCTCAGGGGCATAGTATTGGTTCATCTTTATGTGAGGACGAATTACTGGAAACAGCTAAAGAAACATTAAAATTGGCAGAGAGAAAGAACGTTAACTTAATGCTTCCTGTGGATAATCTAGCAGCTGATAAGTTTAGTAATGATGCAGAAATCAAAACAGTCAAAAAAGATATACCTGATGGCTGGATGGGACTTGATATTGGGCCAAAAACAGTTGCTGCTTTCACCGAAGAAATTGCTGGAGCAAAAACTATTGTTTGGAATGGACCAATGGGCTGTTTTGAAATGCCTAATTTTGCTAATGGTACAATGGCTGTTTGTCATGCTGTAGCAGATAGTGATGCTGTGAGTATTATTGGTGGTGGCGATTCTGTTGCTGCTGTAAATAAAAGTGGCCTAGCTGATAAAATGAGTCATGTATCTACTGGTGGCGGTGCTTCTTTAGAATATTTGGAAGGTAAAATACTACCAGGTGTTGCTGCACTAGATGATAAATAATTAAAGTTTTTTACGATATATACTATTTAAAGACCGAATTTTTTCGGTCTTTTTTATTTTTAACGTTATTGTCTGGTCCGCTTTGGGAAAAAGTTTGTCCAACCATTTAGAACGGATATAAAAAAGAAAATAATCATGATTACTCCGCATATTATTATAGAATTCCATGTCCCGAATTTTATTATAAAAAATGGAGACAAAGCTGTTATAAGCCCGCCACCAAGCAGTGGCTCGTAAATCATTTGTTTTAAACCAAAGGCTTCTGCTGTTCCTGTTTTATAAGAAGGGTCAACAATTCTTAATAGTAAAAGTCCTATTGCCGTAACACCAGATTGCATCCCAAATTCAGTTATACTTCTTTCAAACCAAAATTCAGGAAACATTTTTGGTGCAATAAAAACAACCATGAAAAATAGCCAGATCATGCCGGCAAACATTAAAATAGCAAACGGCCATAAGTTTTGAACAAAAAGATCAAGATTTATGGACGCTATAGCAGATGCTACAAGAATATCTAATGCAAAGCCCATGATTCTATCAAACAGATTTTTATCTAAGTATGTGGAAACCTTAATTTTGATACAGAATTTTTGTACAAATAATCCGGCAATCATGGCTAATGGAAAAAGTGGGAAGCTACTCATAATTGGAGATGTCATTTTTAAAAGATAAAGCATTAGCCAGCCGATGAGGATTGCTATAGCAATAATAGCAAAATGAAAAGTTAAGGGTTCAATCGTTTCTGTAGATACAGTGGCAGTTGCTATAGAATATCTTTTTTCTTTAGGAATAAGTCCTGTTTTTTTATGTTTAGGTATTCCTTTGTTTTTGTCTAAATATTTTATATTACTATTTCTAATCGCAATATTTATAAGAATAATCCCCATTACTACAGCATATATTATTCCTACTGTTGCAGAGACTTGACCTAGAGCTCCGCCTGCAGGAAAGCCAAGTTTTGTAAATAGTTCAGCCATCCCGGCAGCAGTGCCGTGCCCTCCTGAAAAGCCTATTTCTAAAATGCATGCGAATATATGCGGAACATTAAATATCGGAGCTAAAATTAAGACGACAACCAGTAGGGCTATAAAATATTGTCCTATTCCCATTATGGTGCCAAAGCATAGCATTGGACCGCCTCTTTTCCATATTTCTCTAAAACCTGGAATTGACACGCCAAGAAATAGAGTAGCAAAAACTATATTAATGAAAAAACCAGGAATTTGATTCCATGTGTGCATAGTCCATTCTGGAAGAATGTTTAAAATATAGGGTCCGCACATAAGAGCAATGAACCCAGCAATAATTGATGAAGGCAGGAAGAGGGATTGCAGAAATTTTATTTTAGCTCTAAGTATTGTTCCTAATAGTAAAAATAGACAAATAATACATATGCTGAAAAAAAATCCTGCGATTCCACTCATATTGCAACCTCAAATATTTAAATGTTTTTTATTCTAATATTTATAGAGATTGTAGCAATAATTTTATGAAAAAAACTATTGGTGAAGAAAAAATTAATTGTTTTTATCTTTGAACTATTATTATTTTAATAATTGTTATGTATAATGCCGTTTAATGGTATTTTGTGATATTATTAGTGTTAAATTTTACTTTAACCAGATTCTTTTTTTGAACACCTCGATTTTTTTGTAAAGTAAGTATATATTTTTGGTTTATATATAATTGAATTTGAACGCATTTAGTATTTGATGGAGATTAAAATGTCTAATAGAACACTTTTTATAGCCGGTAACTGGAAAATGAACAAAACTGCTTCAGAAGCAGAAAAAATCATAACTGAATTGAAAACTAAAGTTAGTGAATTTACGGGAAAAGTTAATATTGCTATTTGTCCTGCTTATACTGCATTGGATAGATCTGTTAAAGCTGCCTGTTGCTCAAATATTAAAATTGGTGCACAGGATATTTCTGAAAAAGCCAGTGGTGCTTATACTGGAGAAATTTCAGCAGAAATGCTTTTGGATTTAGGAGTTGAATATGTAATTATAGGTCATAGCGAGCGCAGACAGTATCATGCTGAAACAGATGCTGGAGTTAGTAGAAAAGCGAAATTTGCTTTAAATGCCGGTTTACTTCCCATTGTTTGTGTCGGTGAAACATTGGAAGAACGAGAAGCTGATAGAACATCAAATGTTATTACTACTCAAATCAAAGGTAGTTTGGCTGGTTTATCAAGTGATGAAATTCTAAAAATAACTATTGCTTATGAACCTGTTTGGGCTATAGGTACAGGTAAGACTGCAAGTCCTGAACAGGCACAGGAAGTTCATAAGTTAATAAGATCTTTACTTGTTAAACTTTATAGTTCAGATATCGCAGAAAAAATTATCATACAATATGGTGGTTCTGTAAAAGCCGGAAATTCTGCTACATTAATGGGGCAGGAAGATATTGACGGTGCATTAGTTGGCGGAGCCAGCTTAGATCCTGAAGATTTTAAACAGTTAATTGCTAACGCTTTATAAAATTTATTTTTAGTTAAGGAAAATATATGCATATTTTAGTAGTATTGTTGACAATTGTAGATGTTCTTATTGCTCTTTTAATTATTGGCCTAGTTTTAGTACAGCAATCTAAAAGTGGAGGCGGTTTAGGTTCTACTTTTGGTGGCGGCGGTTCTGATTCTTTATTCGGAGCTCATGCAAGTACTCAATTGAGTAGATTGACAGTTTGGTTTGCTACACTATTTATATTAATTACGCTTGCACTTGCAATTATTTCAGCGCATAAACCTAAACAGAAGAGTATTGTTGAATTAAATAGTATGCTGGCTAAAAATGCAAAGGTGCAAACTGTTATTCCTAATAAGAAAATAATAGAAAAACAGTTGGCAAAAACAGGTGTTTTAACTAATGCTGCAAAAGTAAAAGATAAGCCTACAGATAAGAAAAAATAAATATTTCATACCAATATAACGTTTAGTATGAATTAAGATTAGAGATAAAAATCTTTTGATTCATCTAAAATTAAATTTGCATTTTCTTAAGTTGATTATAAATTATAATCCTTTATGATTTTATTTATTATTAAACTTAATATATTTTGAGAGGATCTCAGTTATGGCACATAAGAAGGGACAGTCAAGTAGTAAGAACGGAAGAGATAGTAACCCGCAGTATTTGGGCGTTAAAGTATATGGCGGTCAGACAATTAAAGCTGGTGGTATCATTATTCGTCAACGCGGAACAAAATTTCATCCGGGAAAAAATGTAGGATGTGGACGTGACTTCACACTTTTTGCTCTTAAAGATGGAATTGTAAAATTCAATAAAAATCAACGCAATGTAAGTGTAGTTGACGCTGTAGTTGCTGATGCTGTATAAATTTTATATAGTATTTTAAAAGACTTTATAGCCCGGTTAAACTGGGCTTTTTTTATATATATAAGGTGTTAATTATGTTTGTTGATAAAGTTAAAATAATAGTTAAAGGCGGTGATGGCGGTAACGGTTGTGCAAGTTTTCGCAGGGAGAAATTTATCCCTTTAGGTGGTCCTAGCGGTGGTGACGGCGGAAATGGTGGAAATGTTATTATTGCTGCTAGAATAAACGAGCATAGTTTAGTTGACCTGAAGTATAAGCGCCATCATAGAGCTGTTAACGGTGCAAATGGTAGAGGAAAAGATCAGTATGGCAAAACAGGGAAAGATATTAATCTATATGTGCCTATAGGAACTGTTATAAAAGATATTGATGAAGACATAATTGTAGCAGATTTGGATGAAGATGGTAAGAGGTTTATTGCAGCCTGCGGCGGAATGGGCGGTAAAGGTAATATACATTTTAAGACAAGTACTAACAGGGCGCCTAGAGAATGTGAACCTGGATCAGAAGGCGAAGTAAAGAATTTAGAATTGGAATTAAAAACAATTGCTGATATCGGTTTAGTTGGTTACCCAAATGCAGGAAAGAGTACGCTTTTGAGTGCAGTTTCAGCGGCTAAACCTAAAATTGCAGCATATCCGTTTACTACATTGCATCCGATAGTTGGAACTATTGAATTCGACGATTATTCTCGTATGTTGATTGCAGATATACCGGGTTTAATTGATGGTGCTCATGAAAATATTGGTTTAGGTCATAGTTTTTTAAGACATATAGAAAGAACAAGAATATTAGCTTTTGTTATTGATATGGCTGGCACTGACGGAAGAGATCCCCTTGATGATTATTTATCTTTAAAGAATGAATTAGAGTTATATATGAAGGGACTTTCTAGCAGGCCATCATTGGTTGTTGCGAATAAAATGGATCTACCTGAATCAATAGAAAATTATAAGAAATTCAAAAAGAAAGTTTATGACACTCAGATAGTAGCTGTAAGTGCTAGTAGAAAAGAAAATATGGATTTATTGATTTCTGGACTTCGTGCAAAACTTAGTAAAATAAAATAATTCTTTCTATTTTATAGCTATTTGGATATTATTAGATGTGTAATGCCCAATATTTCTGTAAGAATATATTTAATGTTTCTATTTGTTTTAGCTTTTTTAAATTGATATTGGGGCGAATTAATTCTTACTGGAAGGTTTTCTGCTAGTTTAATCTGTTTGGATTGCTGAATAGATTTTGTGAAATATTCTGATTTTTGAAAATAATGACTAGCTTTTTCTTTGTTATTCTTTTCTAAGTTTATTTGAATTGTTTTTCCTGAAAAGTATACAATCATGCCTGTTAAGGTGAAAATACTGAATAGATATAACTTTTGTTTAAGTTGCCATTTTGACATTTAAATTTATAATGTATTTTTTAATTCGTTTAATTCTGTGTTAATAAAATTAGTATAAAAATTAATTTGTTCGTTAAGTTGATCTCTATTTGCCGGCCAGTTAATTAGCTGTAAGCTTTTTAACTCTTTAGTTGCGTCGAATATATAACTTGTTAATGATTCTTTATAAGTGTTCATTTTAAATATCCCTTTTAGAGTTAGTTAAAAACAATATAAAAAAATTAATTATAACGAGTTGGATTTATTACCTGATATATTTTTTGTTTTGTCTGCTGCAGAAGAATTTCACCTTCAGGAACCTTGATATCCGTAATGCATGTTTTCATTGCCCCTAAAAGATTGGAAAGACGATGAATATTTGCCCCTGAACCTTTTGTTAGGACTCTTTGTTTGTAGATGTTAAATTCATATTCTGTCATTTTAACCCTCCACGTCTCTATTTAGTTTTAAATCTTCAGCCATTTCTTTTATTGTTTTGTCATTTATATGATCGTTGATTTTAGTTAGTTCATGTTTCCAAAGTTTTGTATTCCAAATTTCTAGACCTATTTCACAACCTATAATAATAACATTGTCTCCCGGTTCTATTTTGGCATATTCTCTATAAGCTTGAGGAATTGTAATCCTTCCTTGTGCTGATATTGTTTCTGACTTTGAGAATGATCCAAATCTACGCATTGTTCTTCTGAACAACATGCTTGATGCTGCTTTTTTTACCGGACCGTTTTCACTTTTTCTCATTTTTAGATATACTTCTTCTGGATAAATTGCTATTGCACCCTCTGGCAAACAGTGTAATACTACGTCATAACCTCCATTATTTTTGTAGTCCTCTAGCGCTCTAGGATTAAACTTAATCCTTCCATTTGCATCAATAGTCGTGCTATCCTGACCGCAAAAAGCAAGCATTCTGAATCTCCAATTATTGTGTATCTATATGATGTCTAATCCTTTGTTAGGATAATCCATTACCGACCATTATAGACCAATATGATCCAAAAAACAACAAAATATCATATTTTTGGAGTAAAAGTATGTATTTATAATTATTTATGTGTGATTATTCGGTTGATTATGGGATTTATTCTTATTTTAGAGGTAGTAGTTAGAGATAATCAATTATTTATTCCAAATGTTTGGTAGAGTTTTGTGAATTCATTGAATGACTTGTTATATCTATGTCTATCTTCGTGTTGGAATGCTTTAAGTATCCTTTCTCTATGTCTGTTTATAGCTGATTCAGACATTTCAATAAGCTCTGTTGTGCTATGACAAATATTTAATTCACTGTTTGCAAATATTTCATCTGTAGATCTGAATTGAGTAGAAATTTCACTGCCTATAAAATTGCTGAGTTGTTTTTCTTCCTGGAATAAAATCATTTCATGTGTTACTAATGCATAGGCCGCTTGAATTGTATCCTTTAAAAGTAATAGGTATTGTGTTATAGGATCTTGAAGTTCTTTTTTTAAATCTGATTGTTGAGGCAGTGATCGTCTGGCTTCAATTGCTATATCTAAAAGTTTAAGAATAATTTTGTATATTTCACTTCTTTCTTCTTCGCTTTTCGAAAACATATTTCCGCTAAATAAAAAGATTGCCTGATCGTAGGCAGCATTATGTCTAGCTATAAGAGCCGGCATATTCATCTCGGCAAGATAGCTGTTTTTAGATCTTTTAACTGTTTTTTTGTTTCTGATTAATGGTATCATTCTGAAAATATAATTCTTTAATTGATAAATTTATTTTTATAAATAGCAAATTATTTATCATGATTCAAGTATTTTAGTGTTAATTATAAAATAACCTATTATATTTATACAGTAGTATACCTCTAATACTTAAATAAAAATCATATAATAGTCTAAAAATTCAATCAATGTATTTTATATAATTAAGGAGAATTAACTGATGCAGGTGCAATTATTAGATGTAAAAGCTCAATATAATGAGAATAATTTGAGAGATGAAGTAATGCCGCTAATTGATGAAATATGCAGTAATCAGGCATTTGTGGGTGGGAAAAAGATAGAAGATTTCGAAGCAGCAATAGCTGAATATAGCGGTTGTAAATATGCATGTGGTGTTTCATCAGGATCAGATGCTCTCATTATTTCTTTAATGGTTGAAGGTATTGGCGCCGGAGATGAAGTTATTACTACCCCATTTACATTTTTTGCTACAGTGGGTGCAATTTGGCGCGTTGGTGCTAAACCTGTATTTGTAGATATTGATCCTGAAGATTTTAATATTAATCCAGAATTAATTGAATCTAAAATTACTCCTAACACAAAAGCTATAATGCCTGTCCATCTTTATGGTCAAATGGCTAAAATGGATAAAATTATGGCAATAGCTAAAAAACATAATCTTATTGTTATTGAAGATGCTGCACAGGCTATTGGTTCTGAGTATTTAAATAAAAGAGCAGGAAGTTATGGCGATTACGGATGTTTTTCTTTCTATCCAAGTAAAAATTTGGGTGCATTTGGTGATGCAGGTATTGTAACTACAAATGATGAAGAAAAATATGAAAGGTTAAAAATGTTCCGTAATCATGGAGCTGATCCAAAAACAAGGTACACTCACAAATTTGTTGGAGGCAATTTCAGATTAGATGCTCTTCAAGCTGCAATTCTTCATGTCAAATTAAAATATTTAGATAAATGGAGTGCTGCTAGACAAAGCAATGCAGTAGAATATAAACAATTGTTTGCTGCATCTAAAATTGGTGGCAAAGTTAGATTGCCGATCACTACTGAAGGTATAACCAGACATATTTATAATCAATTCTGTATACTTGTTGAAGATGGTAAAAGAGATGCATTGCAGGCTGCACTTGGGAGAGCAGGCATAGGATCTGCTGTCTACTATCCTTTATCATTGCATTTACAGGAATGTTTTGCTGATCTTGGACATAAAGAAGGTGATTTCCCAATAAGTGAAAAAATGTCTAGAAAAATTTTAGCACTACCAATTTATCCTGAAGCTACAAGCGAACAGAGAAAATGCGTTGTTTCAGAAATTGAAAAATTCTTAATAGGTTAAACTATATGAGGGATTCCAACTTTAAAAAACAATCTTATAGAAGACTATTTTCATATGTTAAGCCTTATAAGACAATCCTTATAATTGGTATTGTTTCCGGTATTATGACAGGAGGTTTTTTTGGTGCGAGTTTTTTCTGGCTTAAAGGTTTTGTTCAGCCTTTTCAAAAAGAAGCTCCTGCCAAAATTGTACAGGTTGTTGGTGGAACAAACAGCAGCATAGGGAATAAAATATATAATTTAGAAAATGCAAAGAAACTATCTACTGAGAATAGCTCGAAAAGTTCTTTGAACAAAAATGATTTTAATAAAAAGCTAGGTGGCGAGGCTAAGCAGTTTGATAGTGTCTTAACTTATGCCAAGGCATTGGGAATACCTATGCAGAATAAAGTCGGTAGGCTTACTCTGTTGGGGTTGTTACTTTTTGTTGGTAGTTTTGCTTTTGTATGGTTTCTTAAGGCGATGGCAACATACGTTAATAGTTTTTGTATGCGCTGGGTTGGTAACCGTGTAGTTACCGATATGAGAAATCAGATATTTGATACGCTTACACGTCAATCTCTTTCGTTTTACGGGAAGGCGGATATGGGGCAGTTAATAAGCAGAGTTATGCAGGATACTGATCAGATCCAAGGTGCAGTTTCAAATAACATTGCAGCATTAACCAGTGCCCCCTTTCAAATTTTAGGCTGTTTTGGTTTTATTGTAATTGCCAGCATAAGTAATGATAATTTTGTATTGCTGTTTATTATGATTGCCGCCGGTTTATTAATGATGCTTCCTATAATACTTGTTGGTAAAAAAGTTAGAAAAATTTATAAGACATCATTGCACAGAGTTTCTTTCGTTTTTTCAAGAATGCATGAGGTTTTTACCGGAATCGTTCTTGTGAAAGCATCCTTCACCGAAAAAGAAGAATATAACAAATTTAAGGCCGTTAATGAACGATATTTTCATACATTGATTAAAGCATTAAAAGCACAATTGATGATGAGTCCTCTGACAGAACTGCTTGGAGTTTGTGCTATTTCCATCTTCTTTATATATGCTTATTTAGATAACATCGCATTGAGTAATATTATAATACTAATTGTTCCTGCTTTGCTAGCCTATCAACCAATTAAGACATTAGCTAAAGTAAATAATGGCATCCAAAGATGTATGTCAGGAGCTGACCGTTTTTTTGATATGATTGATACAGATACTGCTTTAAAAGAAATAAAAGATCCTGTAAGAATATCTGAATTCAAAAGTAAAATAGTATTTGATCATGTTAGTTTTAATTATGATTCTGATATAAGTGTTTTAAATGATATTAATTTTACTTTGAAAAAAGGTAAAATGGTTGCAGTTGTAGGCGAAACAGGATCAGGTAAAAGTACTATTGCCAACCTAATTGCCAGATTTTATAATACAACTTCAGGGAAAGTTATAATTGATGGTACTAATGTAAAAGATCTCAAAATAAAAGATTTAAGAGCTCTTATCGGTGTTGTTACACAAAACACTATTCTTTTCAATGATACGATTAAAAGTAATATTGCTTATGGTAACAATGATGCAACAATGGAACAAATAGAAGAAGCAGCTAAACTTGCCAATGCTCATGATTTCATTGTTAATGGTAATCATGCTGATGGATATGATACAGTCGTTGGTGAAAAAGGATTCTTACTCAGCGGTGGAGAAAAACAGAGAATTGCTATTGCCAGAGCAATATTAAGAAACCCTCCAATACTTATCCTTGATGAAGCTACAAGTGCATTGGATACTGTGACTGAAAGATTAGTTCAGGAAGCACTGAACAATTTGATGCAGAATCGTACAGTTTTTGCTATAGCTCATAGATTAAGTACAATCAAACATGCTGATACAATTCTCGTGTTGGATAAGGGTAATATCGTTGAGCAGGGGTCGCATGGAGAACTACTCGCGATTCCTAACGGTTATTATAAATATTTGCATGAAATACAATTTGATAAATAATTTTATTTTTTTGATTAATTAAAAGGAATCATTAATGACTCATATTAAAAAGCAGATATCTATCGTTGCAGTAATATTTTTATTAACACCTATTTTTCTTTCAGCCGCACAGAAGATAGGTGTAGTTAATATGGAAAACCTCTTTACAAATTATTATAAAACTAAGCTTGCTGATGCAAAAATAAAGAATCAAACAGAAATATATAGAAAATATTTAGCTTCTTTAAATGATTCTAAAAATAAATTGCAACAGGAATTTGTTGAGTTAAGAGATGCTTCTCAAAATATAGCCTATAGTGATATTGAGAGAGAAAACAAAAGGATCGAAGCTCAGAATAAATATCGCCAACTTCAGGCAAAAAATGCTGAAATTCAACAATACAATGAACAGAAAAAACAGCAGTTATTTGGTGAGTATGAAAAAATAAGAGGTAAATTGATTGGTGAAATTGAAGTCGTTGTAAAAAATATTGCCAAGCGTGAAAATTTTACAGTTATTTATGACAGCTCTGGTAATACAATGAATAATATTTCAGTTGTTGTCTACTACAATAGCGACATTGATATAACTGCTAAGGTGTCAAAAGAATTAAATCTTGGGAATGAACATATTAATCCGTAAATTGATGAGGAAATATGAAAAAACTATCAGTAGAAGAGCTATCTAAAATTTTGAATGCAGAAATCTTAGGTAAAAAAGATATTACTGTAACTGGTGTTAATACTTTAGAAGATGCTGAAGACTCTGATGTCTCTTTTCTTAGTAATCAAAAGTATTACAATATGCTTGACACAACAGGAGCTGCAGTTGTTTTAGTCTCTAAAGATATTGATAAGAAGCCTGCAAATGGTAAAACATGGCTCTTATGTGATAGTCCTAATATTTCATTCTCAAAAGTTGTAAGTTATTTTGCTTTCCCATCTCCTGTATATAAAGCAGGGGTTCATCCTTCAGCAATTATTGACGAGACAGCGGTGATTGATCCGTCATGCCATATCGGACCTAATGTTGTAATTGAAAAAGGTGTTGCAATTAGACCCAAAGCAATAATTTTATCCGGAGTCTTTATAGGAGAAAATTCAAAGATTGGTCGGGAATGTATGATTGCTCAAAATACTGTTTTGCAGGACAGAACTGAAATTGGCAATAATGTAATAATACATAGCAATGTAAGTATTGGTGCTGATGGATTTGGTTATGAAGCTACTCCGTTTGGAATCGTAAAAATACCTCAGGTTGGATATGTAAAAATTGAAGATGAAGTAGAAATCGGTTCAAATTCTACCATTGATAGAGGACGTTTTGGTAAAACATGGATAAAATCAGGCGTTAAAATGGATGATCAGGTTCATGTAGCCCATAATGTTGTTGTTGGAGAATTTTCTATGTTGATAGGGCAGTGTGGAGTTGCAGGAAGTAGCAAAATAGGGCAGGGAGCAATAGTCGCAGCACAGGCAGGAATAAGTCATCATATCAGTGTTGGTGATGGTGCTAAAATAGCTGGACAGGCAGGAGTTACAAAAGATGTGCCTGAAGGTGGTATATATGCCGGTACTACAGCTGAACCTGTTAGAGAATTTATGACTAGGTTAGCACTGCCTAGAACAGTGAAAAAATTAAAAGTACAGCTGAAAAATTTAGAATCTATTATAAAAGAATTAAAAAAAGAAATTGATACTCTTAAGAATAAATAATAATGAAAAAAACATCATTTACTCCTTTAATAGTATTTCTTTTTATTGTTGTTTTAGGTACGTTTTTATTAGTTAATTGGGGTTTTTTTTATCCTTTAGGTAAAACTAATAAATTAAATAAAAGCAATAGATTATATACATTAAGCCTAAAACATTCTAAGAAAAAGCTTAATAATATTGCAGGTATTAGTCCCAATATTCAAAACTTATATTATAACAAAGTAAATCTCAGAAAAAAACTTACTGTTGTAAGAGCTTTATTGGCAGATGGGAATATAGAAGAAGCACAAAATAACTTACAAACATTGCTACTGTTTTACCCCAATAATAGAACTGTTTTATCTTTATTAGGAGGTATTTATTATTTATCAGGAGATTATGCTAATGCAAAAAATATTTTTAGCCGAATAATAAATCTATATCCTGAAGATATTCTAGCCGGAGAAAATATTGGATTTATTTATGAAAAAACAGGGAAATATGATGAAGCCATAAATGAATTTATAAAAGTATTAGCTATTTCAAAAGAATCAGCAATACCTTATTTACATTTAGCAGGTATTTACTCTGTAATTAATAAAAAACAGAAAGCTATATATTATTTCCAAATTGCTCACTCTCTTTTAGGAAATAAGATAATTCCAATCTCTTACGATCCTGTTTATAATAATATTAGAAATATGCCTGAATTTATAGCTATAACAGAAGAGCTTTCCTTAAAAACAAAAATTGATTTAAGTAAATAAGATTAAAATTAATTATGAGTTGTATTAGAGTACTATCTGAAAATGTAAGCAATAGAATAGCAGCCGGTGAAGTTATAGAAAGGCCTGCATCTGTTGTCAAAGAATTGGTTGAAAATTCAATTGATTCAGGTGCTGATAAAATAATAATAAAAATAGAAAATGCAGGAATCAGATCTATTTCTGTTATTGATAACGGTGTTGGGATGGATCAGGATGATGCATTATTATGTCTTGAACCTCATGCAACAAGTAAAATTAGATCTGAAAATGATATTACTCATATTAATACGATGGGATTTAGAGGTGAAGCTCTTCCTAGTATAGCTTCTGTTTCGAGGTTTAGACTTAGAACAAGACTTAAAAATCTTCTTGAAGGTCACGAGGTAGTTGTAAACGGTGGTAAATATATATCCGAATCACCAATTGGATGTGCTAAAGGGACTGAGATAAAAGTAAGTGATTTGTTTTACAATACTCCAGCAAGGCGAAAGTTTTTAAAATCTAGAATAACTGAAGAAAAACACATATTTGAAACTGTATGTTTATTGTCTCTAGCCAACTCTGAAGTATCATTTGAACTTAATGTAGATGGTAAAAATATACTGACTTCTCCTGGGGATAAAAATTTAAAATCTAGACTAGCTATATATTTAGGGAAAAAAATTGCAGGAGAATCTATTTTTATAGATCATGAAGAATCGGGTGTCAAAATTCATGGTTATATATCAAAACCCGGTACAGTAAAAAGTTCTAGAAGGGAACAGCGATTTTTTGTAAATGGAAGACCAATAAAATCCATTATGTTGTCAAGTTCTGTAAGAGATGCATATAATACGATGATAATGAAAGGTTCATTTCCTATTGTTACTCTGTTTGTTGAACTTAATCCATCTGATATTGATGTTAATGTTCATCCGGCCAAACATGAAATAAGATTTAAAAACGGACGACAGATAAGTCATATTTTACAAACAGCCGTAAGAAAAGGATTATCATCAGGAGTAACCCCCTTGCCATCTGTTAATATTAATAATATTTCTGTAAAATCCATCATCGATTCTGCTGAAATAGATTATTCATTAAAATCTGACAGGGTTAATCAGGATGAAGATATATTTTCTACTATCAAGCCTATAGAAAATAAACCTGTTATAGCTAAAGAAAACATAACATCACAAAGTTATCAAATATCTAATAAATATGAAAAGATACCTCTAATTAGAGAAAAGAAGAATAGCTATATCTCTTCAGAAAATAAATTATCTTTGCCTGGATGTGGTTTTATTAATGTTTTGGCTATTTTAGATAAAACCTATATTTTATGTAGTTCAGATTTAGGTCTTGTTGTTATTGATCAGCATGCGGCGCATGAACGAATATTATTTGAGAAATTATTAAATGAACATTCACAAAATAATTTATCGCAGCAGTTATTGATTCCAATTACAATTGATTTATCCAAAATTGAATTAAACCTTATTAAACGGAACATAAAACTTTTTAATAATTTAGGCTTTCAAATAGATATTTTTGGTGATGAAACTATACTTCTTACTTCGATTCCTCATTCAATAGAAATGGATAATATTTCAGGTTTAATATCAGATTTATTGGATGATATTATTAATGATCATGATTTATTGAAAAATCTTAACGAGGAAAAACTGGCAAGAATTGCCTGTCGTCATGCTGTTAAAGCTCATGACTATTTAGTCAGGGTAGAGGCAGAAGAATTATTAAGAGAGTTAGTAACATGTGAACTTCCTTTTTCATGTCCACACGGCAGACCTACGGTAATTAATATTTCGTATAAAGAACTTGAGAAGCGATTTGGAAGAAAACTGTAAAGTTCTATTTATATTTTTACGTGATCTATTACTTTTTTGAATATTTTTTCTGCAGCCCTAGTTGGTGAAACAGTGCTATTTTTGACTTTCTGCTTAATTTTTCCAATATACTCTTTTACTTCAGGAATATTAAAAAGATACATTTTGAGGTTGTCTTCAAGCATAGTCCACATCCAGCTTACAGATTGTTCCTGTCGTCTTGCTTTTAATTCGCCGGTTTTATTGAATATTTTGTTATGATTTTTAATCATATTCCAAACTTCATCGATACCTGTAAATTCAAGAGCACTGCAGGTAAGAACAGGTGGTGACCAGTTATTACTTGCAGGAGTAAGAATATGCATAGCATTTTTATAGATATTTTTGGCTAGTAATGCTTGTTTAGAATTTTGTTTGTCAGCTTTATTTATTACAATTGCATCAGCAAGCTCAAGAACTCCTTTTTTAATTCCCTGCAGCTCATCTCCTGCATTCGGAAGCATAAGGACAAGGAAGAAATCTACCATTGAAGCAACTGTTGTTTCAGACTGTCCTACGCCTACAGTTTCAATGAGAATCGTATCAAATCCTGCTGCTTCACATAAAAGCATTGTTTCTCTTGTTTTTTGAGCGACGCCGCCAAGATAGGTAGAAGATGGCGATGGTCTGATGAATGCGTTTTGACAGGCTGCCAGTTGCTCCATTCTTGTTTTGTCTGCTAAAATGCTTCCGCCGCTAACTGAACTGCTTGGATCTATTGCCAAGACTGCAACCTTATGATCTTTATCAGCAATATGTATTCCAAGTGCTTCAATAAAAGTACTTTTGCCTACACCTGGAACACCTGTAACACCCAATCTAATTGACTTGCCTGTATAGGGCATTATGCTGGGAAGTATTTCCTGTGATATTTTCTGATGTTCAGGCAGAGTACTTTCTATTAGAGTAATTGCCTTAGATAAAGCAACTTTATTTTTATCTAAAATTCCATTTATGTAGTCTTGGGCTGTTTTAAACTTCATTATTTGATCTCATTGTTACAACGTATTATTTACCCCTGAAAATAGGTTTTCTTTTTTCCAAGAATGCTTTTAATCCTTCTTCATAATCTTTACTGTTATATACAATTTTTCTACCTGCCTGTATTTTTTCAAAAGCTTCAGGTGTTAGGGATGATACTTCAGATAATACTCTTATTTCATCTTTCATCACTGAAATAGCGAGTGGTGCATTATTTACAATATAATCCAATCTTCTATTAACAAGACCTTCAAGTTCGCTTGTTTCTACTGCTCTTGTAATCATGCCTATCATTTCAGCTCTTCTTGCAGAAGTAGCTCTTGCTGTAAAAATTAGCTCCTTTAAAATAGGCAAACTAATATTCTTCATGAAATTTTGAACGCCTGCTAAATTGTATGGCAGTCCAAGTTTAGCCGGTGTTATTGCAAATGTAGAGTCTAATGATGCATAAGTCATATCGCAACTCATAATTACTTCGCATGCACCACCCCAAACACTACCTTCTATTTGAGCTATAACAGGATAAGGTGAAGCTTGAATTGCTCTAACTAATTTTCTCAGAGGGTCGTAGTAAGTCAGAGGATCTATTTTGCCTGGAGGTAATTCTTTTACATCATGCCCGGCAGACCATACTTTTGCTCCCTTTTTTGCTCTAATAACAGCAGCACGAACTTTTTTAGTCTCAAAATTTTCTAATGAGTTTATTATATCATAAATCAATTCTGAACTAAGTGCGTTTAAGTGTCGTGGATTGTTTAATGTTATTGTTCCGACATTATTTTCAATTTTACTTATTACAAGTGACATTTTATTTGCCCCAATAAAATTAATTGTAAGGGCAGAACTCTGCCCTTAATTAAAAAACATTATAACTCTTTTTCTATTGCATCAAGTATAGAATTTGCACAATCTATGATATTTGATCCAGGACCAAATACACCAACGGCACCATCTTTATAAAGTTCATCATAATCCTGATGAGGAATAACGCCGCCAATAAAGACTTTAATTTCAGGACATCCCAGTTTATTTAATTCACTTATTAATGTAGGGACAATATATTTATGTCCTGCTGCAAGAGAGGACGCACCGATAGCATGAACATCATTTTCAACGGCCATTTTAGATGCTTCTTCAGGAGTAACAAACATTGGCGTTAGGTCAATATCAAATCCTAGGTCAGCAAGTGCTGTTGCAATAATTTTACTGCCTCTATCATGACCATCCTGACCTATTTTAGCAATTAAAATTCTAGGTCTTCTGCCTTGCTGTGAGGCAAATTCTTTAGTGCGGTTACGGATATTTTTGAAACCCTCATTGTCATCATTGTATTCTGAAGAGTAAACTCCTGAAATCAGTTCAGTAGTTGCTTTATATCTACCAAATACTTTTTCCATAGCGTCACTAATTTCTCCTACAGTAGCTCTGGCTCTTACTGCTGGTATTACAGCATCAAGAAGATTTCCGTCAGATTCTGCTACTTTTGTTATGTGTTCAAGTGTTTTCTTTACTTCTTCATTATTTCTATTTTTCTTAAGTTTCTTAAGAGCTTCTACCTGTTCTATCCTGACTTCATCAGAAATTTGTAGTACAGAAATTTCTTCTTCTTCTTTTAATTGATATTTGTTGACGCCAACAATTACATCTTCAGCCTGTTCAATTCTAGCTTGTGTTCTTGCTGCGGCTTCTTCAATTAATTTTTTAGGCATACCTGATTCTATAGCTTTAGCCATGCCGCCAAGGTCATCAATTTCTTTGATTATTTTACCAGCTTCATTTATTATTGAATTTGTCAGGCTTTCAACATAATAACTTCCACCTAATGGGTCGATTACGTGACATATCTGTGATTCTTCCTGTACCAGTATCTGTGTATTTCTAGCTATTCTTGCTGAAAAATCAGTTGGGAGCCCTATTGCTTCATCAAAAGCATTAGTATGAAGTGATTGTGTGCCTCCAAGTACAGCAGCCATACATTCTATAGTAGTTCTAATGATGTTGTTATATGGATCCTGTTCTGTTAAACTCCAGCCTGAAGTTTGGCAGTGAGTTCTAAGCATACTGGACTTTTCATTTTTCGGGTTAAATTTGCTGACTTCTTTGAACCATAAATAACGTGCTGCTCTGAGCATAGCTATATTCATGAAGAAGTTCATTCCTATCCCAAAGAAAAATGATAGTCTTGGAGCAAAGTCATCTACATTTAGTCCACCTTTAATCGCTGACTTCACATACTCAATTCCATCTGCTATTGTAAATGCTGTTTGTAATACTGAATTAGCTCCGGCTTCCATCATATGGTATCCACTGATACTGACGGTATTATATTTAGGCATATTTTTTGAACAGTAGCCTATAATATCAGAAATTATTCTCATGGAAGATTGTGGTGGATAAATATATGTATTTCTTGTAAGGTATTCCTTGAGAATATCATTCTGAATTGTTCCAAGTAACTTTTCCTGTGGAACACCTTGTTCTTCAGCTGCCACAATGTAGTTGGCGAGGACAGGTAGTACAGCACCATTCATTGTCATTGAAACTGACATTTTGTCTAAAGGAATTTGATCGAAAAGTATTTTCATATCTTCAATACTATCGATTGCGACGCCGGCTTTACCAACATCGCCTGCTACTCTGGGATTATCTGAATCATAACCTCTATGTGTAGCTAAATCGAATGCTACGGATAAACCTTTTTGCCCGGCAGCAAGATTCTTTCTGTAAAAATTATTTGATTCTTTTGCTGTAGAAAAACCGGCATATTGACGAATGGTCCATGGCCTTCCGGCATACATTGTAGGATAAGGACCTCTTACAAATGGTGCCAGTCCAGGCATTGTATTTAAATGGTCAATATTTTCCAGGTCACTAGCTGTATATAAAGGTTTTATTTTAATATTTTCCGGTGTTTTCCAATTTAAGGAAGAAATATCTTTTCCTCTTAGCTGTTTTGTTGCGGCAGCTTTCCAGTCATTAATATTAGATGACATTGTCATAATCCTCTTTTTTTATTATATTTCTTCTTTATATTCGCGAAGAAGCGATTTTAAATTAATGGAGGTCTGGCTTATTATAATATTTTTACAGTGGCGCGACCGCTCTCGATTTTCACAAGATTCTCCATATATTAATAAAAATAAACACTTAAATAAAAACGGTATTATATTTGAATTTTTTATTATAATATTTCAAACATAATACCATTATTAAAAGTGGATCTAACTATTTTGCTACTAGTTCCATACCTAGTTTAATAGCTTCTTTATTCATGTCTATAAATTTTTTAGGCATTCTTGCTTCTACTACTTTAAAAAGAGAAGCCTCTTTAATAATTTGTGTAAGTTGAAGTACTGCCCCCAGCATGCACATATTTAATACAATTGGATTGCCTATTTTTTCCATGACATTATCATATAGAGCAAGTTCTTTTATGATAGCATCTGAAATTTTACCGGGACTTACAAATCTTGTATCAGTTATAATTGTTCCACCCGGTATAATAAGATGAGAATATTTAGTATAAGATTCCTGAGTAAGACATACTAGTAAACTCGGGTTCATTACCTTAGGGTAGTTAATAGCAGATGAAGATATTATCACATCACTTCTTGTTGATCCACCTCTGGCTTCAGGGCCATAAGATTGACTTTGAACAGCAAAAAGATCTTCATGTAAAACTGCAGCTTCTGCTAAAATAATTCCGGCAGTAATTACACCTTGCCCGCCAGAACCTGAAAAAATCATTTTATATTTATCCATGATCATTTTCCTTTTACGCTTGCTGTTGCTTTTTCAATTACAGTCTCGTATTTATCGCAATATTCGCCTTTTTCTATTTGTACAAAAATACCTCTTTCAATCAGTTCAGGATTTTCCTGTTTAGCTTTAGAACCAATTGGAGTTGTAGTATTCTTTAAATATTCAAGCATAGTAGTAGCATCTTTCTGCTTATTTTTTCTACCAAAATAAGTTGGACATTGAGTTAATACTTCTACTACAGAAAACCCTTTATGGCTTATTGCTTTTTTCATTATATCTTTTATCTCATTCATATGAAATGCAGTTGTTCTAGCTACAAATGTAGCACCTGAACCTTTTGCCAACTCAACAATATCAAAATCGTAGTCGATATTTGTATACGGCGCTGTTGTCGCATAAATACCTTCACCTGAAAGAGGTGAAAACTGCCCACCTGTCATACCATAAATTCTATTATTCATGATAATAGCTGTCATATCAATATTTCTACGACAGGCATGGATAAAGTGATTACCGCCAATAGCTGCTGCATCACCGTCGCCCATAGGCACTACTACGTTTAAAGATGGTTTGCTAAATTTTACTCCTGTTGCAAAAGCTAATGCTCTGCCATGCAGTGTGTGTAAAGTGTGACAATCCACATATCCTACTATTCTAGATGAACAACCAATGCCTGAAACCATACAAAGGTCATTTTTATGAATACCAAGTTCTTCAACTGCAGTTAGTAATCCCTGTAATACAATTCCATGTCCACATCCTGAACACCAAATGTGAGGGAAAAACCTTTTTCTTATATAATCTTTAATAGGCATGGTCTATAGTCCCTTTCCTTCAATGACTCTTAATACATTCTTAACATCTTCTGAGTTAATCAGAGTACCGTCATATCTGTTGCAGAGATAAACTTTATCAGGTTCATCTACTGATGATTTGACTAGCTGAAGTACCTGTCCCATATTCATTTCTACAACTACAATATTTTTAGCATTTCTGCAAAGATCAGCTACTATCTGTTCTGGAAACGGCCAAATTGTCTGCAATTCTAACAATCCAACTTTTCTGTCGCGTTTTCTTGAATAATTTACGACTTCCAGTGCAGTTCTTGCTGATGCACCATATGAAATTAAAATAGTTTCTGCATCTTCAAGATAGAATTTTTTATACTTGCAGATTTTATTAGGATGAGTATCTATTTTATCAACTAAATGTCTCATTAAATTATGGATATTCTTTGGTGTTCCTGTTGGAAAACCCCACATATCGTGAAATAAACCTGTTACATTATATCTGTGTTCTCCGCCAAAATCAGACATAGGTAGTCGTCCATCTTTTCTTGAGAAATATGGATGATAATCTACACCAGATTTGACAGATGTTCTTAATCTGTTGACTGCTGGAATTCTACCGGGTTCAGGTATAATAAGTTTTTCCCTCATATGACCAACTACTTCGTCAAGCAGAAGTATGACAGGTGTTCTAAATGTTTCTGCAATATTAAAAGCTTCAATTGTCATTTCAAAAACATCCTGAATATTTGAAGCAGTAAGTGCTACAATAGAATGATCTCCGTGGGTACCCCATTTAGCCTGCATGACATCACCCTGGCTAACATGAGTAGGATTGCCTGTTGATGGTCCTCCTCTTTGTACATTAACAATAACACATGGGATTTCTGCCATTATGGCATATCCTAAAGCCTCCTGTTTTAGTGAAAAACCAGGACCGCTGGTTGCTGTTAAGCTTTTGCAACCTGTTAGAGAAGCTCCGACAATAGCAGCCATTGATGCGATCTCATCTTCCATTTGGATGAATTTGCCACCATTTTGCGGTAGTCTTTGTGAGAGATGCTCTGCTATTTCTGTTGAAGGAGTAATTGGGTAACCGGCAAAAAAGTTACAGCCGGCATATATTGCACCTTCAACGCAAGCTTCATTACCTTGAATAAATCTAATTTTTCCGTCCATTATTAAACCTATTTATTCATTATTTTTTAAATTTAACTTCAATAGCGAAATCCGGACAGCGTAATTCACAAAGCCTGCAACCAATACATGTTTTGAGGTCTACTACTTCAGATTTGCTATCTTTGGAGAGTCTTAAAGTGTTTTTTGGACAAAAGTGAATGCAAATACCACATCCTTTACACCATTCTTTGTCGATTACAATTTCCTTAACTTGTTTTTTAGGCATTTTGATTTCCTTAAAAAAAATTAATAACTTACAAATTTTTATTTATTTTAATTACGAAAATTAATTAAAAATAATAAAATACTGTAATATGAAAAACCGATCTATTAATATAGAATTTTAATAGGCTTAATCAAGTTTTTAAATAACATAAATATACGATTTGGTTCATATGAAAATTTGATCTGCTTTTTATTTTATATAGATGAATTTAAAATTTCTTGAATTGTGAATAAATATATGTAAATTCAATAGCATAAATTTATTACAAAAACAGTTTTTTTCCTAAATGTCAAAATATGGGGATATATATGAGTAATTTGGATCACATTGGTATTGTAGTTAAATCTATTGATGAAGCATTAAAGCTTTACTCAGGCTTACTGGGTATAAAACCTATGGGGGAAGAAGTAATAGAAGCCAGAGGAATAAAAGTATGTTTTCTTAATGTCGATGGGGTAAAGATTGAATTGCTTCAGCCAATAAGAGAAGATTCCGAAATTTCTGCTTATTTGAATAAGAAGGGAGAAGGGCTTCATCATTTAGCTTATGGCGTTCAAAATATTAAAGAATTAATAGGCAAAGCAAAAGAGTTGGGAATAAAACCTCTTTCAGATGAACCCAAAGCTGGGGCTCATAATACTCAGGTGGTATTTATCCATCCCAAAACAGTAAATGGCGTATTAACAGAACTAGTCCAACACTAAGGAGTTTAAAATGGCTGAAAATAAAATAGTGGATTATGTAAATAATATTCTTGCTAAACTGAATACACAAAAAAGTACTTTAGACCTTGGTGGCGGCGAAAAAGCCATAGAAAAACAGCATGCTAAAGGAAAGCTTACTGCTCGCGAAAGAATAGAAATTTTAGTAGACAAAGATTCTTTTGATGAAATTGATAAATTTGTAAAACACAGAGGAACAAATTTTGGATTAGATCAAAAACAAATTCCATATGATGGTGTTATAACTGGGCTTGCAACAATTGATGGTCGAAAAGTAGCTGTATTTTCACAGGACTTTACAGTTCAGGCTGGATCTCTTGGCGAAATGCATGCTAAGAAAATCATGAAAATTCAAGATTTGGCAATGAAATACGGTATTCCTATTATTGCCATAAATGATTCAGGTGGTGCTCGTATTCAGGAAGGTGTTGATTCTCTTTTTGGCTATGGCGGTATTTTTCTCAGAAATACACATGCTTCAGGTGTTATACCCCAAATTTCTATTATAGCAGGACCATGTGCCGGAGGTGCTGTTTATTCTCCGGCGATAACAGATTTTGTGTTTATGGTTGATCAAACATCACAAATGTTTATAACAGGACCGGCAGTTGTAAAAGCTGTAACTAATGAAGATGTTGATAAAGAAACTCTTGGCGGTGCTATGATTCATAATAGCAAAAGTGGTGTTGCGCATTTTGTCGCAAAAGATGATAATAGTGCCATGGAGACTGTGAGAAAACTTTTATCCTATATCCCGTCAAATAATTTATATAAACCTGAAAATATAGAATATGATATCGGTCAAAAAATAGATAAAAAAATATATAATGTTGTTCCTACTGACTCGAAGAAATCTTTTGATGTTAGAGATGTTATAAATCATGTTTTTGATAAACAGTCATTTTTTGAAGTTCAACCTTTTTTTGCACAAAACCTTGTAGTAGGGTTTGCGAGAATGGCAGGTCAATCAGTTGGAATTATTGCCAACCAGCCTAATATTTTAGCCGGTGTACTTGATATTGATGCTTCAGATAAAGCTTCAAGATTTATTAGGTTTTGTGATTCTTTTAATATACCTATTATTACTTTTGTCGATACTCCCGGATTTTTGCCTGGAGTAGGTCAGGAGTACGGTGGTGTTATAAGACATGGAGCCAAATTAATATATGCTTATTCAGAAGCCACTGTGCCAATGATAACTATAATTCTAAGAAAGTCTTATGGTGGTGCATATATTGCCATGGCTTCACAGCATTTGGGTGCAGACTTTGTTTATGCATGGCCTACAGCTGAAATTGCTGTTATGGGGGCACAGGGTGCTGCTACTATTATATTCGCAAGAGAAATTTCAGGTTCTGAAAACCCTGAAGAAACCAGAAAGAAAAAAATTGAAGAATATAAAGAAAAATTTAGTAATCCGTATGTTGCTGCAAGCAGAGGTTATATTGAGGATGTAATTGATCCAACAGAGACTAGAACTGTTATAATCAAAGCACTTGGATTTGCCAGTTCTAAAACTGAAACAAGACCAGACAAAAAACATGGAAACATTCCATTATAATTGAGGTTTTATTTATGAAAGAAAATAATCAATTAATATCTGATATAAATATTGAAGAAGCAGCTGTTATTGCAGGTGCAATTTCAGGATATCTTAAGCATCGAAATTTCAGCATTAAGAGCGTAAAATTCATTGATACATCTGAATTATATGATAATAAAACTCATTGGAAAAAGAAATTTTCATTTTCAACGTGGAGAAATCATAATTAAACTTAATATGTGAACTATTTAAAGTTTTCTATAATTTTGAGGGGAAGGATTATGTTAAAAAAATTTAAGGTTAAAGTTAATAAAAAATTATATGAAGTAGAAGTAGAAGAATTAAAAACTGTTCCGGAAAGTCATATAAATGTAGCTAAAGATAAGAAAATTATAAGAAATACTACAATGGTATTAGCTTCTACTCCTGCACAGTTGAAGTCTTCTCCTTTAGCAACTAAAGAGATAATTGCACCTTTACCTGGTCTCATTGTTGATGTTTTAGTAAAAGAAGGTTCTAAGGTTAAAGTTGGAGATAGAATTTTAGTGTTGGAAGCAATGAAAATGGAGAATGCCATTGTAGCTGTATCAGACAGTATAATTGAAAAAATACATGTAAAAAAAGGTGATTTAGTTAATGGCAACCAATTGATGGTTACATTGCAATAATTTCAAATAAGTCTGAAATTATATACAAGGAGAACAGTTTAAATCTTTAATTGTTCTCCTTTTTCATATATTACTAATACTATGAAACATAGAATTTGGAGAATTATAAAAAAATATTACCTAATGCTTATTAGAGCTAAAGGCACACCCCATAGTATTGCATTAGGGATTGTAAAATAATAAACTAAGCGATATTTAATAATCCTGTAAAACGAGTATACTTTTATGTATGAGTATAAAACAGGAAGAAATAGATTTATTCAGAGAAAAATATTTGACCCTAAA
>Ga0233431_1001948_pt1 | contig 31952 bp, 34 predicted proteins | sample SI_118_April2016_FD_179867 | JGI IMG/M metagenome (GOLD analysis project Ga0233431, IMG submission 179867) | Seawater microbial communities from Saanich Inlet, British Columbia, Canada - SI_118_April2016_200_MG | ecosystem: Environmental > Aquatic > Marine > Inlet | place: Canada: British...
TTAACCATTTAATTATATATTATAAGTATAAAATATTTTCTTTATATTATTTTATATTTTTAATTTAAATATAAAATAATATACATTATTATAATGAATAATATAGCATATGTTGGAGGAAAAAAAGAACCGGAAGAAGAATTAGTAACAGATGTATTAGCAATTTTAAATGTATATGTAGCAAAAATGAATGGATTGAGAAAATACAAAAAAAATAAAAAAGAAATAAAAAAAAATTATGAATATAAAGAAGATAATTGTATTAAAAAAATAATATAATAAAATTGTATATCAAAAAATATCAAATTTTATGCTACTAGTAACAACCCAACATATAATTGATAATATAAATTTTCCATTATATGTTAAAAATATGTTTTATTTTTAAATTATATTTTATTTTTATTATTATAAATTCCTGTTTTAAAAATAATTGATTAGTCATCATTACATCCTTTTTTATAATTTAAAAATCCAATTAGTATATATCTGGTTCCAGTAATAATTTCATTTCCTTTATGTGTATTTTGTCCTGAAAATATTAAACAATCTCCAATTGATAATTGAACATTTTTTTTATTAAATTTAAATGTTGTTCCACCACCAGTAAATTTATTATTTAAAGCAATTACAAAACTAAATTCACTACCATCCTCGTGATAAGCTAATTCTGTTTGTTCTCCTGTATTATATTTAACAATAAATATTTCATTTATTCCTAAATCATTTTTATTTATATTATATAATTTTGAGATTTCAGTAAAAATAGATGAACTTACCATTTTATATATATCATTGTATATAGACCATTTATTAGTAATTTGATTATCAACAGTTGGATAATTTTCATGTCTTTTTTGTTTCCATTTATATTTTGAAGCATAAATTTCAGATTCTTTAATTATATAATTACAATAATTTTTAGAAAAAAGATTTTTAATTATCTTATAATTTTTATTATCTTTATCTTTATATAATCTTTTACATAATTTATCTTTTTCTTTATTATAATTTTCAACTTTATTTTTTTTAATTAAACATATTAAAAATATTAACATTATAAAAATAATAATTAATTTTATTAAATACATAATAAAATTATAATATATAAAAATTATTTTTGTTTATTTTTAAATCTTTTAATACACCATCTTTCTAACCACCAATTAAATATTTCTTTTGATGTTGATAATTTATATTTTTTATTAAAAGTATCAGGTATAATATTTGTTGTATTATTAAGATAATCTTTTGAATCATAACAAGTATAACCAAAATATATTCCTTTTTTGTTAGATTTTAAAAATTCATCTTTTGAAATTTCTAATTTATCAAATGCATTTTGAATAATTATAAATTTTTTTTTACTTGGATACTCTAAACCATAATTTGTTTTTAAATAATTACTACATAATTTAACTATATCTGTTGATATATCTTTAACACTATTACCTTTTGTATAACCTATCATTTTTAAACATTTTAATCTATCATATTGTATTGACTTTCCATATAATGAAGTTGTTTCAATTGCCAATAAATCATCATCATATTTATCTTTATAAAATACAATTAATTCTTTTGAAAATGCTAATGAAGCTAATAACTTTCCTCCATTACAATTGAAACCAAATGGTTGTAAAGGAACACAAGTTGATAAATTTATAATATTATTTAATTTTTTAAATTTTTCGCTATTAGACCATCCAATATAATTTTCTCTATCTTCACAACTTTGAACACTACTACTTAAACTCATTATACCTAAATATTTATTTGTATTATTATCTTTAACCAATATATATATTTGTCTTCCAATTAATTTAGAATTTTTTAATTTTTTTAAACTTGAAACAGTTCTTCTATAATAATTCCAAATATCTTTTAATTCTTTATTATTACATATTTCTAATTTAATTGATATATTTTTAATTTCATCAAACGTTTTTGGATTAAAAACTAAATTTTCATAAAATTCTTTATCTTTTAAAAATTTTTCGTGTTCTAAAACTTTTACTTTTGATAATTGTAATATTTTTTCTTTTATTGTTAATTCATTATATGGAATTTTATTTATTTTATAATTATAAATATCTTTTAAGTGTTTAAAAAATTCATCTTTTGTTAAAGTATTTTTCATTATATTACAAGTTTTACAACAAGGAACAATATTACCAATTATATAACCAATTGAGGAATTTAATCTGTCTATTCCATTACATCCATTTTCAAATTTATTATTACAATAATGACAATTTTTTTCAATAATTGAAATATATAATTCTTTTGATATTTCAACACTTTTATCTTTTTTTTCTGCATAATGTTTAAAAGCACTAAATATATTTCTATTTCCATTTTTAAATAATTTTGAATATTTTTCATTAGGTATTTTATCAATCAATAAATTAATGGATAATAAATATTCAACCATTTTTAAAAAATCATCAACTGAATATGTTAATTTCATATAATTACAATCTTTACAACAAGACACACAATTATTTTCTGTATAAGCATTATTTGAATCAATTCTATCTATACCATTAAATTTAATTAATTTATTACAATAATTACATTTAGATTTAATTAATTTAAATACTTTTTCATCAGTTAAATTCCATTCAATATTTCTGTCTTTTGCCCCTTTTTTAATATAACTTAATTTTTTTTTTAATTCATCTCGAGAATTACGATTAGACTCACTTTTACAATAAGTATTATAACATTTTAAACATTTGTTATTTTTTGAATTATTTGGATTAATAATATCATTGCAATTTTCACACATTATTTTATCATTATTTTTTTTATTAAATTCCTTTGCTTTTTCCACTTTTTTATTATGGCGTTTATTATCCATTTCACAATTTTTAATTCTACATTTTATACAAGCTGAATATGTATCTTCATCAACAATTTCAAAACATCCTCTAATCCAATTTTTACAAACTTTATTTCCACCATCTGATAATTTTTTCCATTTTTTATATGTTTGATGATTTTTACAATATTCATCATCTTTTAATGCTTTAAATTTACAAGGTGTTCCATCTGGTTTTTTTCCAATACAAATATTATTATTTTCTTTATTTTTTTCTTTATTTTTTTCTCTATTAATTTTTCCTCTTTCTTTACATTTATCACAAATTTTTATATTAATAATATTCATTCCAATTGGATTTTTACAATCAGAACAAAATGTTATATTTGGAACATCTTCTGGTTTATAAATATCTTCATAACAAGAATGCCTTTTACAATAATCATTACCTATTTTTTTCCAAGGACAAGGTTCCTTTTTTTTATTTATCCAACCACATTTGTTTTCCATATTATGTATTATAGTGTTTTTATAATAATGTATTATAAATAATTTTTTATATTATTTTCAATTTTTATTTAAAATATTTTAAATAAATAAAAAATATTAAATAAAGGTTCTATGGATGTAATTCATATGAAATAAGTTAATTTTAATTAATTTAATTAAAAATAAGTTTTAAAAAATATAATATATATATTGTTTTTATTATTCTGCTTAATTTGAATACGCAAGTCCTCCCATACCACTCATAATTCTCAACACATTATAATTAGTGCAGTAAATGAAAGCTTGAGAAGTATTTCCAACAATGCTCAAAGGAGGGGGAGTTCTGGAAGGATCAGCATAGGGGATTTCTCTGTAAAGACCCATACTGAGAACAGTGTTGTCAATTCTTGAAAGATTGGCAGTTCCAGAAGGTTGATGTTGTTCGGGGTGAAGAGCAAAGGAGAAGACATTGACACCATTAGCAGGAGTAGAGGTGTGGTAGTTGTAAGTTTGGATAAGATTGAAGTAAGCACCTTCTCTGGGTTGGAATCTATCTTGACCGTTAAGTTGAATAACAGCTTCAACAACAGGGTTGTATTGGTTGTTAATCAAAAGACCAGAAACAGTTTGGAGACAAGCCCAAATATCCATAGGAGAACCAAGACCATTACCAGCAACAGTTGTAAATCTGTTATCAACCCAATCAGCAACAGGAACAGAAACATCTCTTACAGTAATATCATGATCAACAGGTCTAACTTGGTAAGTAAGAGAAGCAGGAACAGGAGCACCGGTTTCATCAATTTGAGTATAAAACACAACAATGTTAAATCTGGTAACATAATCACCAAGATTGTATTCAGGTCTATCGGGATTGGTAAGAACATTTCTTCTGAAAAGGAAAGTTCCATTAGCATCCGCTTGTAAAAGTTCAGCCATATCTTTGGGTGTAACACCTGCACCATCATCAACACCTGCACCAGGAACATATGTAAATACAACATACTTAGAAGCATTTCTGGTATTAGAAGTAACAGTATGGGGTGTATTCCAGTCATTATAATCAACACTAGCAATATCAACAACAACATCACTAACATCTCCAGAATCACCAACAGCAACTTCACCAGCAAGAACATTGTTAGCAGCATATCTAAGAGCCTTTTCCCATCCGTTAGATTCTAAAGAAGCTTCACGGTTGGAGTAGCAAAGGAAGGGGGAGTTTTTGCTCCAGTAAGCACCAGAAACAATTCTCCAGATGAATTCCTTTGAAGGATGATTGAATTGAAGAGTAACTCTAAGAGGATTTTGGGTAACAGCTTGGGAACCAGTGAATTGAAGTTGAGTAATAAGGTATTCATGACCAATTTGAGCGAATCTTCTTCTTTCTTCAGTATCAATGTAAACATAGTCAACCAAGAGAGAACCATTGTTGAATACACCAACACCATTATTAAGTCTAGCAAGATTAACATTGTTGCTGTGAACAATAAGTCTTTCAAAGACATTAAATTGGAACCAAAGTCTAACTTCATGATATTGAAGAGCAATAAGAGGAAGAGCAAGACCAGTGTTAGTGTTGCACCAGAACATAAGAGGGACGAAAAGAATATAGTCTTGAGTTAAGTATCCAGTAGAATCAGGAGATCTTAAAGCAGTTAATTCATCAACATCACCAATTAAAGCACGGTAAGCGTTGTTGTTATTAACATCCTTAGTAAGGTCATGCCAAGTGCTCATCCAATGTCCCCATTGCTTGTCAATTTGAGTTCCACCAATTTCAAATCTGATTGAATCAATTAAGAAATTACCAACTTCTCTGACATAAGCAAACAAGTAAGCTTCTCTATCTAAAGCGGAAACACCTGAAAGTTGGTTCATAAGAAGTCTATTTAATTGAACTCTTAAGAACATTTTAGTGACTAAATCACCATTTCTAGTAATAAGAACATTGGCTTCCTTTCCAAAATCAGCATTGCCGTTGAAAGTCAAATTGACAGTTTCAATAGCAAAGTTGGTATGTCTTCTATATACTACCTTGAAAAAGGTAATTTCAGGATTTCCAGTTAAATAAGTGTCTTGAGCACCATAAGCTACTAATTGCATTAAACCACCAGACATTAGTTATATAAATTAGAATTAGAAAATAATTTTTGAAAAAATAAATATATTATAGATTTTTATATTTGGTTTAAAATTTTAATAAGAATTTTTAAATTCATTTATAAATATTATTAATTAAAATTAAAAAAATAAATTTTCAATTAACATTATTTGTTATTTCATATAAAAACAGCACATTTAAAATAATTATTTCTTATATATTTTAAAATAAATTTTGTTGTTTATAAGAATTATTATTATAAAGAGTAAAAAACTTAATAAAATATTTTTATATTTAATTTATGTCAAATTTCAAAACAAAAGACACTAAAAATAAATATAAAGAAGAAATAACTTCACTTGATTATTCTCATACAAATTTTATCAATAATATGACTAAAAAAAGAAACACAAATGAAAAAAAATTAAATAATATTGATAAATTAAAACAAAAATTAGAAAATCATGATAAAAATAATATTCAAAATAAAAATTATTTAGAAGAAAGAATTAAAATTTTAGATGAAATAGAAATTATTAAATATAATAATGAAAATAATAATTATAATGAATTAGATTATTATTTTAAAACAAATAATATTTTAACGGATTATTATAGTTTAGATGATAAATTTAATGATAATATTCCAGATATTTTAGATGAAAATAGTAATATTGAAAAAATAGTTTCAAAAAAATGCATTGATAAATTAGATATATTGAATAATATTTCAAAAAAAAATAAAAAAAATAAAAAAGTAAAAAATAAAACTAAAAATATTTCTTATTCAAAAAATATTTTTAATTTTATAGAAAATGATTCAGAAAATTCAAGTAATAAATCTAATAAAAAGAAAGTTAGTAAATCATCTTTATTTGAAGATTATAATTTTATATTAAATAATAAAAGTAAAAAAATTGGAGATATTTGTATTAATTGTAATTCAAATGATTTAAGTGTTACAAATTCAGGAATTTATGTGTGTAATAATTGTAATGAAATAGATAATTTTAAACCAGAAGTTGATGATAGTAATTATGATGAAAGTAGAATTAAAAAACCTAAATTACCATATGAAAAAAAAAATCATTTTTCAGATTGGTTAACACATTTTCAAGCAAGAGAAACTACAAATATACCAATTGATATTATTGAAAATATACAAAAAGAAATAAATAAATATAAATATACTGAGGAAGAAATTAAAACAATTAGTGATGTTAAAATTAAAAAAATACTAAAAAAATTAAAATATAATATTTATTATAAAAATTTATCATTTATAAGAACAAAAATAACCGGTGTTTATCCTCCATCTTTTAGTAAAAACGAAGAAGAAATACTAAAAGATATGTTTAAAATTATTGAAGAACCTTTTTATAAACATAAGCCAAAAAAAAGAAAGAATTTTTTGTCGTATTCGTATATTTTATATAAATTTTGTGAAAAATTAAAATATGATGCTAAAAAAAATAAAGATTTAGATAAATATAAAAGATATTCAAAATACACAAAACAATTAATATTATTAAAAAGAAAAAATTTAAGAGAACAAGATATTACATGGAAAAAAATATGTGAAGAAATTGGATGGGATTATTATCCAAGTTTATAATTTTATAAATATATAATTTTTTTATAAAATAATATTATGAAATTTAATAATACATATATTAATATAAACAACTCATTAAAATTTATTTTATTTATTATAACACTTTATATATTTTTAATGATTATGTTACCTTGTTATAATAATAAAAAAATAAATGAAAATTCTTTAATATTATCTATCTGTGCTTTTGTGTCAATGTTATACTATATATTAGATTCATATTATCCAAATTGTGTTTTTTATTAATAATTTATAAATATACTTAAAGATAAAATATTTAATAATTATTATTAAAATGAATAAAGAATTAAAAGCGGAACACCTTGATATTAATAAATCATTTGTTAAAAATGTCAAATATCAACGGTTTTATACTTGTTCTATGTTAGCACCCAATTGTTTTCCTATGTCTAAAAGAGATAGTGTTAAAAATCAAGAAATTTATGGTTTTAAATTACATGGAGTTTATGAAGATGAAAAAGATCAGGAAGAACATTCAGACAAAGTTAGAAATATTGTTAAAAATTATGAAGTGTTTGGAGATAAAATTGGTGAATTAATTGAATTTGATGTTGATATTGCAGATACTGACAGGAATAGTAAAATTGTGTATAAGGAGGAGGAACAAAATGAGATTAATAATAGACAATATAAGCAGGAAATTTGCAAAACATATAAGGATAATAAGGATGAATTAAATTTTGCTGAGATTTTAAGTCAAAATCCAATTGAAAATAATTTGGATATTAATGAGAATTATTTTTCACAAAAAGAGCAAACTTTTGTATGGAGTATTAATGAAGCCAAATTTGCTTGTGTTAGTTTTTACACTCCTGAAATGATTCCTAATGTTCCTGATAAATTTAAGAATAAAAAAATTGCGGGTCATATTGTTCATGGGTTTTTTGATAAAGTAAAAGATGCTCAAACCTATGCTTATAGTCAAAGAAAAAAATACCCAATGATTTTTATTATGCAAGTGGGTAATTGGTGTGCATTTGATGTTAATTTAGTTAATAATTCTAATCCTGACCCTCAATTACCAGTTATTAGAACTCAAAAATTGAATGATTTTATGAAACTGTATTTGGATTCTTTGGAGCAAACCGCATTGGAAGAAAAGGAGAGAAAGGATAAGTATTTGAAGGAGGCTAATGTAGTAACTGAAGAATATAAACATTTGAAGAATAATGAAATTAAAGTAGATGATAAAAAAACAGTTGATGAAACTAATAATGATGATAATATTACATTAGATAATAATAATTTTAATACTGAAATGGATATTAATAAAAAGTTGGATGAAATTAAGGAAAGGAGAGAACAATTAGAACATAGAGTAAATAATAATCAAAATATTAGTATGGAAGAAATGGAAAGTAAATTTAATAGAATGAAAGAGTTGTATGAGAAATTAAATAATTAATTTTTTTTTATTGTTAATAATTATATAATTATGTATTTATTAAAAGGTTTTTCATTAATATTTTTAATAATTGGTATAGTATTATTAGTTGTGTATTTTATAACAATGAAAACAGTATCTAATGTAGAACAAAAGGTAGTATATAGATATATACCAAGAACATTAGAGGAAGAAATGGAAACACCAATATATATATCAGAAATTTTTAAAACAATGTTTTCACAACCATCAACTTGGATAGATTCAACAGATGATGATGCTATAAGACGAAAAGAAAATATGAATAAATATTTTATATCTCAAATGTAATAATATTTAATTCATTGTGAATATAGATGATTTTTTTCTCCATTCTTTATCATAATTACTTGAATGATAATTTTTTAACTGTTCACAACCAATCATACCAACTTTTGTATCTGAAGCTTTAAACCAAAAAACTTTTTCTTTGAATGGTTTATCCGCTGCTACATTTGCAATAACCATTGATTGATGATCTACTGTTAATTGTTTAAAAACAGTTCTAAATTCTTTCACATTTTTAAACATACCCGCATAATTATCATATAATTTTTTCATATGATTTTCAATATCCGTTGCTAATAAAAAGAAATAATCAAAATTACTTCTTAAATCTGGTTGAATACCTAATGGTGTTTGCATTGTCAACATAAATAATATTTTATAATGACGACCATTATACATTAATTCATACATCAATGGATCTTTAGACCATTCACCCTTGTCAGATAAACAATCATCCATTAATAAAAACGCACTTGGATTTATTGTTATGGCATGTTTTTTTTTGTTATTATATTTTTCTATCATTTTTTCTTGTCTTGAAAATAATTTTTCTAATATTCTACTTTCAAATTTATAATATATAAATGAATCTGGAAAAAATTCTGAGTAAAAAGGTTCTTGTAATTTCTCTGACTTTGATATAACAATCCCAACCGGGATTTTGCTTTTATAATGTCTTAATATATCTCTACATACCCAAGATTTTCCACTTCTTCTTTTAGCTATTAAAATTATAGCTGGATGTGATGCCATCATTTCTAATTCAAATTTATATATAGCTAATTTTTTACCATTTACAACAACATATTTAAGCTCACTCATTAAATTTATAATTATCTTATAAATTTATATATCAAAAAAAATTGCAAAATTATTATTTTACAAAAATATCATCTAAACTATTATTATTTACAATTTTATATTTTTTATTATTTATCATCAATCCATCATCTATCATTGAAAAATAACATAATATAATTAATAAAACTATAGCAGTCCATAATAATGGTTTACTATAATCACCATAAAAACAATTATTACTCATTAATTTATTAAAATGAAATATCACATACATTACCACAAAAATTATTAATGCTGAAACTAATAAATTTTCTTTTACCCATACTGACAAGCTATTCATTTATATATAATTATACTATAAATATTTTTATTTTACCATTTTTTCAAAATACTCTGACATATCCTTATCTTCTGAAGCTCTTATTGATTTTACATAATTTGTTTCTAAATTTGATACTGTATTTATATCATTTATATTATTTACAATAACATTATCATTATCATATTCATCTATATTTTCTTCCGCATTTTCATTGGACACTTCATTGAACTCTTTATTATTATCTTTAATAGATACTTCATTATTACTTTCATAATTATTTTTATTTGATACTTCACTATTATTTTTATTTGATACTTCATTATTATTTTCATTATTACTTTCATAATTATCATTACTTGTTTCTTGATTATTAAGTATATCAACATTTTGATGTTTATTAACATTATTAATAAAAGATGAATTATTACCTCCAACAGTATTTTGTGTATTTAAATTAATATTATTTTCTTCAATAACATCCTTAACTAATTTTTTGATTTTATTAATTTCATCTTGTTTAGATATTTTAACATTTAGTTTTAGATAATCTTTAATTATATCATTATAATCAGGTATTGATTTTTTAATAGAATTCATAATGCAAATTTTAATTATATCATTTATTTCATTTCTTTTTATTTTTTTTAAAAAATAATCATAATTATTCTCACAAAAATAAAATGTTTCTAAAAAGCAAGTATGAATAAATGACACAATATCCATTTTTTTATAAAAGTCATTATTTAAATATTTGTCATCTAAAAAGCTTTCATCTGTGTTAGGGTTGTATGAAATAAACAATAAATAACTTTTAAAACAAGCTCTAATTAAATTATCAAAATAATCACTTGTCTTAGTTTCAAGTTTTATTCTATTATATTCTTCAGAAATTTGTTGATTATTCCATCTATATATTTTTTCAATATACATTCTAAAAATATCTAATTTTAATTTATTAAATAATCTATCTTTTTCATCATTAGTTAAATTATTAATATTGATATTTTGTAATTTAAACATTTTAATAATTTTTTTATCTTTTTTATTTGAAATAAAATTTGTTTTCAAATTATTAAATATATTAATTGAATGTGTATGAACTTCTAAAACACTATTTGATAATTGTGGAGATATAATTGAGATTAAATAATTAATTAAATCATTTTTTGTTTCATTTAAATATACAAAATTCATTACTATTTAATATTAATAAATAGTTAAATTATTTTAAATGTTTTTCCGCCATTTTATAAATTTTTAATGAATAGTAATTTTTATAACTTTTATTTATTAAATTTAAGTTTATTTTATTTTTTATAAGATTATTCAATTTTTTAAAATTAAAAAAAAATAGCAATATAAAATATATATTTTTACAAAATTTTTTATGATACGATAGTTCAAAAATATTATTTAAAAATTCTACATAATAGTTTAAATTAAATTTTATATTTGTATTATTAAGTAATATTTTTTTTAATATTATATAATAATTTAATTCATTTTTATAATTAAATAAATTAGATTTAATAATATTAAAAATATTGATGTTTAATAAATAATTATTTAAGATATTTATAAAATATATATCTTTATTTTTAATAATAATATTTATAGCTTTATTTATTTTAAATAATCTAATTAATGGATAATTAAGCAATTTGATATATTCAATATATAAATCAATAAAATTTTTATTGGATATTATATTTTTTTGATTATTATCATTTATATTTTCATTAAAATTTAATAAACAAATTTCATTAAAATATTTATGTAAATTATTATATTCTAATTTACAATACATAAAAATAATATTTATTAAAATATTAATTTTTTAACTTAAACATATTTATAAAATCAACATTAAAATATTTGAATAATTTTTTCAAATAATAATTATTTATCAATGAATATTTTGCATATATTTTATCAGATAATTTATTTTTAACTTTATTAAAACATATCATTTTTTGTTTTACTAAAAATTTTAATATAAAATATATATTTCGTGTATAATTATTATTACAGTCAATATTTTTTAATAATTCATTTAAGATATTATTATTAATCTTTGTTTTATCTGATAAATTAAATGATTTTAATAATTGTATATAGTTTATAACATTACAATTCCCAAATATTAATAATTTATTTATTTTTTTTTTGTATTTTTTTAGTAAATATGATTTATTATATTCAATATTTGTGAATTTTTTATTTTTTAATTCGTAATTATTTATTTTTAAATCATTTAGCTCATATAATCTAAATAAAAAATAATATTTTGAAGAAAAATAAAAATGATTATATGACCAATTGTTAAATTCTAAAATACCATCATTATTTTTAATAAAATTAATTGTATCAATATATATATTAATAAAATTATTCATTTCTAATTTTTTTTCTATATAATCACATGGATCATTAGTAATTTTTAATTTTTTATTTTTAGTATCATTAAAAAATTCTTCAGTTTTTTTTATTAAATATGTAAAATTATATTTTAAAAACTTTAATTTAAAATAAAATGTTTCACCTTCAATTTTTTCATTATTATTTATTAATAAAATTTCATTTATGTATTTTTTATTCATAATATATTACATACTATAAAAATATATTTTAAATTATATTATTCAAGATGATATAATATTTTAACTTTTAACCATAAAAATATATTATTTAAGTGAAATATTATAAAATTAATAAAAAAATAAAAACTTATTTAAGCAATTGTAGTATTACCACCTCTTGCTGAATAGAATGACGCATCTTGAGGTGTCATACAAACACAACCTAAACCATCCTTAAAATTCATACCACTATAACTATTCGCAACATATTTATCAGCATATTCACAAGCCTTTTCAGGGTCCATATTATCTTCACCACCACTTGGGTTTCTATAAACAGCAGGACAACAATATTTAGAAACAGGCATATTTGAAATATCATATTTTGCTAAATCACCTGTGGGGTCAAGCATATACATATTTTGAAATTGATTTCTTAATTGTTCGTTAGAAAGTTTGTTTTGTTCTGTATTAATATCATAATCATTTGTATCTTCTTTAGTCCATTTATAACCATCATTGGTATAAGTATCTTTATTAGAATTCATAGAATAACCATCATTATTGGAAGATGGTGAAGTGTTAGGTAATGGTGATGTTAAAAGTTGTCTTGGAGATACTGCACCAAATTCCATAGCATTTGCAATACCATTTTTATTAGTCATTACAAAATTTCCTGTATTTTGAAAACCTTCTCTTGGAGATACATAATCACAAATTCTTTTTCTTGAAAGCCAAACAATGACGACAATTAAAATAATACAAATAATAATTTCTTGATAATTAACCATATTATATATTATTATGTATATAATTTTTATTTAATCAAAAATAAATCTATACTTAATATAATTATCTTTTTTTATTATTTATAATTTTATATTTTTTTTTTATATTTTCAGTATTAAAATAACCTCCTTCTTGAATATTTTTAAAAAATGTAAAATTAATGTTTTCCATAATGTTAATTACTTATAATAATAATTATAAAATATATTATGATTGATAATTATAAAAAAATATTATGTTATAATATTTTAAATAAAAAAATATGCTCTTATGGTGATAAATGTTTATTCGCCCATAATTTAAAAGAACAAATTATAAATGAAAATAAACAAACAATTATGAATATGATTTTAAATGATATTAATTTATCCTATTTTAATATATGTCAAGATGATAATTTTTATAAAGAATTATTAGTTTTTACAATTAGATGTAATAAATGTTATGAAAATAAGTGTAATGGAGGTTATAATTGCAAAAATGGTGCTTGTAGTGATAGTTTATTAATATGTAGAGATGATTTAATTACGGGCAAATGTAAAAATAAAGTTATTAATAAATATTGTTGTAATGGCATTCATTTAACTGAAAAAAATTTAATACCTTATAATATTCAATTATATATGTATCCAAATTTAAATTTTGTTATAAATAATAATATTCAAGATAGTTCTTATTTACTAAATAATAAATATAAATTAGATGATGAAAATATTGTAGATATAAATGAAGTAATTGAAAATCATAAAGTTATTAATTTAAATAAATGGTAATAATAAAATTATATAATTTAATGTTTATTGGTGCAATTGTGGCTTTAGATAATAAAAATGGAATTGGCAATGATAATAAATTGCCATGGAAATTAAAAGGTGATTTAAAAAGGTTTAAGGAAATAACTGTTGGAAATGGAAATAATTGTATTGTTATGAGTAAAAATACATTTAATAGTATAAAATTTTTAAAAAATCGTGATAATTTGGTATTATCAACATCATTAATTATTGATAAAAAACAGGATAATAATTTGATTAAATCATTTGATAATATTAATGAATTGATGATTTTTTTAAAAAATAAAAACTATAAAAAAATATGGATAATTGGTGGTGGTATAATATATAAACAATTTATTGAATTAAATTTAATAAATTCAATGATTATCACTGTAATAAACGATGTTTATCAATGTGATGTATTTTTTCCTGAAATTCCAAATAATTTTATTAAAATTAATGAAAGAATATTGAATGAAAAAACAGAATTAGGTAAGGATACAAAAATATGTATTTATAAAAAATTAGAAGTTGGAATGAGTGTTTATTATAAAAATGATAATAATACTCTATGGAAAATTATAAAAGTTCATACAGATGATTATCCAGATTATTATTTTACAATTAAAAATGAATTTGACAGAGAAATACAAACAATAAGAGAAAAATTAAAAATTGTAAATAATTAATTAAAAATTGAATTTTTTTTATTTAAAAATAATTAATTAATAATTATTTAATGAAAATTGAAGATAAATATAAGCCACAATCAATAGATGATATTATTGGAAATAAATCACTTATAAATGATATTATTGAATGGATTACAACATTTTATGATACGACTGAGTTTTTGATTAAACATAAACTGTTAAAAGAAACAACAAAAGGAAGAAAAAAGAAAATTGTAGATGCTACGAATTATGAATTAGAATTAAGTAAAAGAAAATCTACACTTTTAATAACAGGTAATCATGGTTTTGGCAAAACTTTAATAACAAATTTAATTTGTAAACATTTGAATATAAATATTATCAATATAACTGAAAATATTAATGAAAATATTAATATTAATTTTTTAAATAAAATTATAAAACCAGATAAGTTTTTTGAGGAAGATAATAATAAAAAAATAGTTGTTATTGATAGTTATGAAAAAGTTATATCAAATAATGATAAAAAAGATATATTTGATTTAATTAAACAAAATAATTTTAGAAGATTAGTTCCAATTATTATTCTATCAAATGATAATCATAATACAAATTTATCAAATTTAAAAAAAAATGTAAATTTAATAAAAATAAATGAATTGCAAATTGATAAACTGAAATTATATATTAAAAACATTTGCTTTGAAGAAGATATTAATATTGAAAATAATAAAATATATGATAAAATAATTAAAAATTCAAAATTTGATATAAGAAAAATATTATTTAATCTTGAAATACTTAAAAAAATATATAATAATGAAAATATTGATGAAGATAAAATTAATTATATTTTTTCAATTTTAAAAAATAAAGATTTTAATAATGATTTATTTGGAATTGTATCACATATTATTAAAAATAAATTTAATATTAATGATTGTATAAAACTATTCAAAATACATAAAATGATATTACCTTTAACTTTATATGAAAATTATTATAAATTCTGTGATAATGATAATTATAATAATATTATAAGTAATTTTCAATTTGGTGATTTAATTGAAAATTATATTCAATCAGAACATAATTATGATTTAAATATATTACATTCATTAGTTAGTTGTGTAGTTCCATCTTATTATATATCAAAAAATTATAATAATAAAAATGAAAAAATTGAATATCCTAATGATTTAAATAAAACAACAATTAAAAAAAAATTTAATAAGAAAAAAAATAAAAATGATATACAAAATAATTATTATTATAACAATAAATCTATAGAAGAATTAATATATTTAAATGATATTTTTGAATAAATTATTTTTTATAAAAAAAATATATAAATAATATATATAATGTCAGATCAAAAAGATAAAATTAATTCTGAAGTAATGAAATTGCTTAAAATGGAAAAGGATGATAGAATGTCTCTTTACAAGGAGTTCGAAAATTTAAGAAACAAATACAATGATGGTGATATTGTTGATGCTATTTACGAAAAATATATGGATGAATATAAGAGAATTATCAAGAGAGCTCTTAAAATTAAGGAAAAACTTTTTGACAAATACCCCAATCTTGAACCAAGAGAATATGATGCTAAAGTTTCTGCTTACCAAAAAAAATATGATTTTTGTGATGAAGAAAAAAAAGTTATTTTAAAATATATTAGAGATGAAAAGAAAATGACTTTACATGATAAAGATATTCGTTCTCTTATGCCTTTTACTCCTTTGAGTAAGGCTCTTGGATACAGACCCCAACATGCTGCGTATATGACAGGTGAAATGAAATTTAGTGGTAATGAAATGGAACATGTCAATAAAATTGTTAAGTGTCATCATGAAAATGCTCAACTTGCTCAAAGAGTTCAATTACAATCATTGGTTTACAATGATACTGAATTGTGTGCTTTGAATGGAACTGTTGATAGATATCAAGTTAATGATGTTTATTCATACATTGATCCCTTGTTATTTGCTCTTTTCATTCCTAAATTTGATAGTTTAGAAAGAAGAATGCTTTTAACATCTATTGCCAAAATGATTGTCACCAGAAAAGAAGGTAGAACTTTTCAAACTCAACCTGAAGTTGATCTTTTTGAAGATTTATGCAAAGATCCTTCTGAAACTCAATGCACCACTGAAATTGCTCCCTACAAGGATATTTCAAAGAGATGTGACGTCCAAACAGCTCTTTGGCATTGTGTTCTTTCATTGAGACAAGGAAAATATTATTGCAATGAAACTTCTAATTTAATGCACAAGTTAGAAGCTTGTAAGAATGTCATCTTTGATTCTCCGGACTTTTCATTTGTTAAGGATGTTGGACATATGGTTAGAAAATTATTTGGTGTTTTTTCATACAGACCTATTCATATTATGACTGAACCCGCTCAACCAGTTTTGAACCTTGGATTTTCTACCTCTCATATGGCTGAACTAAGTGTTGGTATTGAAACTACTATTCCTATTATGACATGCAGAATGACTTCTGAAGGTTATGATGCCACTCCTACACCTGGTTCATCTGGTAAAGATATTATTGATTTTCAAACTTCTGTTAAAGGAAGAAATAACATTTACATGAAAGGAAAACATATGGTTGTTAAGAGACAAACTGTTATTCATTGTAATGGTGTTCTTGTCTTCTATGTTCCCAGAAGACATCAAGGACCTGCTGGTTCATCTTCATATGCGTATGGAACAATGGTTCCAAAAGAATTACCAATTACTACCACTACTTTAGAAAAAGTTAATAATCATGATATTCGCTATTGTGATACTGTTACTCTTGATAGAGGACAAACATTAAAACTTAGATCTGTTGTTGTAATTGAAACTCTTTATAATGAATTGTTTGGTGAAAATGGAAATGAAGTTATTGTTGGAACTAGTGCTATGGTTCTCCCTAAAGGAGAGGAATGTGGTTATTATTACTCTCCTATTGATGGCAAATGTGAAACCAGAATTTTAGATACTACCAATTATGATAAGATTACACCAATTACTGCTATTAATTCTACAGATTTTAAATCTCAAACTACTAAGTATGGAACTCTTTTTGTTTATGAAGGTGAAACTTCTGAAACCAATACTCCTTACAGATGTTAAATTATTAAATAGTTTTTTTATTTTAAATTTATAATTTAATTTAATTATAAATAATTAAAAAATAATATTAAAAAGATGGTAAATTAAAAGTTGTTGTAACACTTGGTAATGTTCCTTTTCTTCCTGCATTATTAACATTTACAGGTAAAGGAATTGGATTAATTGGAGAACTTATATCTTTTAAATATCCTTGTTCCATTTTAATCATTGAAATCATATCTGGAACAATTCTTTGAATAGTTGAGTGATTTAACATTTTAACTTGTCTAACTAAATTATATGGTTGATTTAATCCATCAGCCACATATACCGAAAGCATTACATTTATTAAATCAGTTTCATTTTGATTTACTCTAATAACATATTTTCCTTGTGTTCTTATTAACACTTCTTTTTTTATTCTATTTTGTATTCTAATTATATTATCCTTTGAAAAAAATAATTCTGATAATGGTGTTGGTTGTGATATATTACCTAATAATGATTTACTTATTGAACCTTCTGTGTCCCAATTATTTGTATTTGGTTCATTCTTAAATCCAGTCATATTATTATTTTCAATTTTAACAAAATCATTACTTGTATAATTATTTAATTTGCTATAATTCATTTCTATATATATATTAATTCATATAATATATTTCTTCTAAATTATCTACAGATAAATTATTATTTTGTTGTTGAATATTAACACTTGAACCTATTGAATACATTGAACTTATTGGAAGAGAAACAGCATCACTACCTTTTTCTATTATAAATAAACCTGAACCAGGCGATTCTGATTTAATAAACATACATATTTTCCACATATCACCATCTTGTCTAACACATAAATCTCCTTTCTTTGGTGTAAAATTATCTTGAATAATAAATTTTGTTTCATCTGGTTGTTCTCTACCTCCTTGAGCCCTTAAAGGAGTTCCAATTCTATCATTTATAAAATTATTAAAATTTGTTAATAATATTGTTTCAAATATATTTGAACCTAAATTTGATGTTGAATTATTATTTAATAAATTATTTATTTTTACTATTTTATCTAAAATTTCTTGTGATGGAGGAACCAAATCTTGAGCTTTAAAACTATCAATGGCTAAACACCTCTTAGCATTTTCCATAATTACATTTTCAATATTATTAACATCATCTCCAAATTCATCCTTACTTAATATTTTACAAACATTTTTACCCTCAGTTATATCATGATTATCTGTATTACATAATAATAAATATCCAGTATTTTGAATATAATATTCAACTTGTTCCACAACATATTTATAATAATTAGGATTAGCTGGTGTTGTTGCAAAAGATTTAATATAAAAATTATTATTTAATTTCATATCTTTATATGTAAATTTCTTTTGCCACATTGTATAAAATACTATAATTATTTGAAATAATACATTATCCCACATTTCTGCTGTTTTATATCCACATCCAACCTGTTTAACTAAATTTCTATCCATTTGAGCTCTATTAGAAGCCCAAGTATAAATATTAAAATCTGCACCTTCTGTTAATATAATTAAACACATTTGTGTTTTTTTCTTTTGTTGAATGAGACAACCATTACTATCATATTTATTATTACTTATTTGCTCATTGTTAAAATTTACATTACAATCCTTTGATATAAAATAACAATAAGAACATATAAAATTAGGACAATACTTATCTTTATTAATTTTTTGTCTTATAAATTGAAAATATTTTAATTCTCTTATTATATTTGAACTTTTATCAATTGACAATGATGGAATTGTTGGTATTCCAGTGGATGATAAATTATTTGGATTAAAATATGTATATTCTTCATTTGTTAAATTATATACTCTTACATTCATTATTGTATGTTTATCCGCACAATCACATCTCTTTGTTTTTTCATTATATTTAATTGGATAACAAGAACTATACATTAACATATTCTTTGGTCTATTTTTATATTTATTATTTGTTAAATTATGAGGCATAAATGGCGTTAATTCAATTAAATTTAATCTTGAATTTAAACTTTCTTTTCCACCTGAAAAATCTTTATGTTCTCCATCATCATTTGTTATAAATGTGCTCCTAATATAATCACATAATACATTTCTATCTTTTAATTTTTTAAATGATGAATATACATCATCTGGTGGTAATATATCTTCAAATACTCTTTGAGCCATTATGTGATTTGTATTTAATCCATTTAAATTGATATTATAATCTTTGTATATAAATGGATGGGCGTATTTATTAAATTGTTGATTCATATAATTTTGAAATTGTGAAGGAACATATGGAGTGGAAAATAATATTTCATTTCCAGGTAAATTCATCATTTTTGTTTTTATCGGATCTTTTTCTTGCGAAGAGTTAATATTTCTTTTTTGAGATGGTAATAATTTTTTATCTTCTGGTTTATAAGGACCTTTATAAGGATATTTAGACTGTTCTTTTGTTTCCTCTTTATTCCTTTCATCTTCCACAACTTTTTCATATGATGGCATAACACGCACACCTCCTCCACTCATATTATTTTCTTGATATAAAGGCATCTTTCTTTGTTTATTTTTTGCAATATTTTTATCATTATCATTTACTTTTGATAAAAAAAAAAATCATTATTTAAAACTGGCATCTTCATTTTTTTTCCACCATACATATTTTGCTGATTTGACAACATCATATTTTGTTGTGCCATCATATTATTTATCACATCTTGTTGTGGCATCATCATTTCTTGTTGTGGCATCATCATTTCTTGTTGTGGCATCATCATTTCTTGTTGTGGCATCATCATTTCTTGTTGTGGCATCATCATTTCTTGTTGTGGCATCATCATTTCTTGTTGTATCATTTGTGGTTGTTGAAACATTTGTGGTTGTTGAAACATTTGTTGTGAATTTCCTAATATTGGCATAGGTTGTTTTTGAATTCCAAAACTTGAACTAAAAGCATCACCCATTGTATTAATCATTGTTTTTGATTGTTTATCACTCATTGACATTGAAATACTATCATCATCTAAACTATCAACATTATCCAATAATTCTTCATAACGCATTTTTTTATTTGATTTCTTTTTATCTTTAGTTTCTTTTTTATTGTATTTTTTATTAATATTACTAATTTTAGATTGAAGATTTTTTAATTCTGTTTTATCTTTTTTTGTCATTCCTCCTTCAATAATATCTTCTTTAATAATATTAACACTTTCACTATCATTATCATCACTATCATCACTATCATCATCACTATTATTATCATCACTATCATTACTATTTTCAGTTTCTACTGTTTTAGTTTCAATACTATTTACAGTAGAATTTGTTACATCATTTTCTTCAGAAGATGAACTGTTAGTAATATCATCACTTGAACTGTCTTTAAGAATTTCAATTGGTTCATTATTTTTTAATTTGGTATTTTTATTTTTTATTCCTCCTTTTTTGGCTTTAGGTGGCATTATTATAAATATATTAAATAAAATATTTTTTGTTAATATTTCATTTGGCAATATATTGAGTTTATAGTCTTTATAAAATATATCTTCATTTTTGATATTTTCATTTAATATATCTAATGAAATAATATCACTTATAATTTTTTTAATATTAACTTTATTTTTTGAACTATTATTATTTAACGATTTAAGAAAATTATAAATATCAAAAGAAGGATTATCTAATATTTTATCTTTGTTTTCAAAATTTTTTATAGTTTCTAATGTTGAATATCTAAAATCACATAATTTACATATAAATTTTGTTTTTAACTTAAACTTAATATCACCAATATTTAATATAATTTCTTTTTTTTCATTTAATTTTTCTATAATAAATGAGTTTATAGTAAAGTAATTCATTCTAAAATTGTCAAGTTTATTAATAATATAATAATACGAATATAATACTTGAAAAAGTAAACAAACTAACTCTTCAAATGTCCTTTCATCATTTAAAAATTCTTTCATAGAAATATATGACCTAAAATTTTCATAAACACTAATACAATATTTATCATCAATTTTATTTTGTTTAAATTTATCATTAATGAATGGTAATAATTCATTATTTAACTCTAATGTTTCATACAATACGTTAAAATTACACATATTTATTAAATAAAATGGAATATCATTTAATATTACAAATTCAGACAAAATATAATTAATAAATAATCCATATGTAATATCAATAAATGAACTTGAATTACGATATTTATTATCATATTTTTGAATTATTAATGTAATTGGAAATCTGGAATTTAAATATTTTTTTAAAATAATTTTATGTTTATCTTCCAATAGTAATTTAAAATTTTTTTTATCATTAAAATTATTCATAAGAATTTTATTGTAATCAAATTCACCTTGTTTTAATATTCTTGACATATCAATATTTTCAATATTTACTTTTTTATAAACATAATCTTTTTCTATATTTTTTCTTCCCTTATATACAAAATTATATATTAATTCTATCATATCATCAATATTGTCATAATTAAAATTATTATTTTTACTCATTATATACTTATAATATAATTTACTTTATAAAAAAATTGAAACAATATTATTATATATAAATAATAATAAAATAAATAAAAACAATATTGAAAAATTATTAAATCAAAATAAATGTTATTATATATTAATGTGTTGTGATAATTGTAAAAATCAATTTGTTGAAGGTGGTTGTTGTTCTCAAAGTTATATTGAACCTGTTAAACCAATTAAATTATTCACTGAAAAAGAAATGATTAAATATATTAAACCTGTGGAAACAATTAAATCATCAGAAAAAAAAGAACTGCAAGATGATTATTCACCTTTTATATTTATAACTTTAAAAGAATATTTAATGAATTATTAACATTATTTCTTTTTAAATACTTTAAAAAAATCATGCTCCAATAATTCAAACGGGGTTCTTAATTCATCATTTACTTGCAATCTACATTTTTCATTAACTTTTGGATTAATTTTTTTTTTATTAGCGTATGGTCTATATTCTACTGGAAGAACATAATTTATAAAATCTTTAACATCTTGAGGAACACATTTTTCAGTTAATAAATTAGGTAAAAATCCCTTTCTTATTAATGTTCCAAAAAAATAATGTAAATCATAATATCTATTTTGTTTTGATGTAATATTTAATTTATTAAAAACTTTTTGATGAACTTTTAAATTTTCAACTATACCTTGAATACACGAAAAATCAAAATCCCATAAATAAACCATATAACCAATTGATGGAATTACATATGTTTTTTTATTAATGTTAAATTGTCTTGCTTTTAATGATGATTTTGATATTAATACATTATTCAATTTTAAATCATTATGGCGAAATGAAGGATATTTTGATTGAATAACTGCTAATGTTGAAATTATTTGAAAAAATATACACTTCCAATGCATCAAATTTAATTTTTTATAATATTTTTTTAAAAACATACTTAAATCACCCTCATCAGCCCACTCTGATATTATTATACTTACATTATCATAATATTTTCCACTTTTATACCTTTCAATAAATTCTTTATAATTTGTATTATTTTTATCAATAATACCCTTTTCCTGTAATGTTAAAAATGGTTTAATATCTGTATAAAATGTGCTAATTGGTAAAATTATATGTGGAGACATTTTTTTTAATACAAAATATGATAATACTTTTAACATACATAATTCAGCATTTTCCGGTCTCTGTAAATTATATTCATCACCATAATCCTCCTTTTTTGAATACGCAACCATTTTCACAGCAAAACTATATTTCTCTTTTCCATTTTCATCCTTAACAATACCTTTAAATGTGTGACCGTATCCACCACTTTTTACATATGTCAACATAGCTCCCATTTGTGAAATAACCTTTTTAAAATTAAACTCCTGCTTACCTAATACACTTCTTGTATCATTATCATCATCATTATTTGATTTATCATTTTTTGAATGATAAACTATTGTATCCACATTTTCATTTAAATCTTTTAATGGATTTAAATAACTAATATTTGATTCACTAATCAAATTATTTATCTTATTTAATCTTTTTTTAATATCTGGAATATTATCATTATTCATATTATATTCTATTAAATTAATTATCTAATTTATTTATTAAATAATTTTATTTATTATTTATATAAATTTATTTTTTCAATTTTTCACTTAAATACAAATTTAAAAAATATTTTGAATCAAGAATATTCTTTTCAATACCTATTAAATAATATTTTTCCATTTTATCATAATCTATTTCAAATTTTTCATAATATTTAGCTAAATATATTATAACCTCTTTATTACCTTTTTCAAAATATAATAACAAAATATCTTCTAATTCTTTATAATTATTATTATTATAGTGTCTATAATATTCCATCAAATAATACAATCCATCATTATTACTATTTTCAAAAGCCATTAAATAATATTTTTTTATTTTTTCATAATTTTTTATTCGTTGATAATAATATCCTAACATATACATTGATACAGTATCTCCTAATTCAATTGCCATTAAATAATATTTTTTTATTTCTTTATAATTTTTAATGTCTGTATAATAAAAAGATAAACCATTCATTACTTCAACATTATTTAATTCAACTGATTTTAAATAATACTTTTCCATTTCATCATAATTTTTTTTAATAATTTCATAATATAAACCTATAATATTTAACAGAAAATCATTATTAACTTTTTTGGAATATTTCCATTAAAAATATTTATAATATTTTCTTCATATTTAATTTCTTCTTCATCAAAAAAATTTCTCTCACAAACTGTTGAAATATCATCTAAAGTTTCAAACATTATAAATAATAATTTATTACATTAATATTTTATAAAAATCAATTTTTTAATAATATAATTGAGAATTTAATAATAATTTACTAATTTCACCTGGAATAATATCTATATAATGATAATGTGATGGTGAAAGTATATTACTATCATCATAATTCATTTTACCAGCCATTTCATAATAATCAACCATTTTATTTATAACATCTTTTATATTAAAATAATAAAGACCTAAACTATACATAGCAGGTTTATATTTTAATTTTATAGCCATTAAATAATATTTTTTCATTTCATCATAATTTTCTTCTACATATTGATAATATAAACCTAAATTATACATAGCATTTTTATCACCAATTTCAATGGCTCTAAAATAATATTTTTTCATTTCTTCATAATTTTTTTCAATAAATTGATAATAAACACCTAAATTATATAATGCTTCAAAATTTAATAATTTATTTGATTCAAAAAAATAATATTTCATTTTTTCATAATTTTTTTCTATTTCTAAATAATAACAACCTAAAGAATTTAATGTATTACTAATACTGAAATTTGATGTTATATATTGTAATGAATATTTGCTACGTGAATCACTATTACCTAATTCAACAGCTATTAAATAATATTTTTTCATTTTTTCATAATCTTTTTCAATATTTTGATAATAATAACCTAAACTATTTATTGAATGATAATTACCTAATTCAATAGTTATTAAATAATATTTTTTCATTGAATTTGTATAATATTCAATCATTTTATTTTTAACATTTATATAATTAAAACTAATAAAAGAAAACATTTTATTTTTGTTATTTGCATAACACAAAATAATAGAAGAAAACATTTTTAAAGATAATTATATTTATAATAATTTTTAAATTAAAAAAAATCAATTTTTATTTTAATATATTTTGTATTATTGATAAATAATACTCATAATTAATAAAAGGCAATATTATATGTTGTTTCCATTCAATAATTTCTTTATTTTTATCAACATCAAAATTGTTTGGAAAAAGATGTTTTATTTTTATAAAATCCTTATCAGTTAATATTTTATTTAATATATTTTTATTCATAATAAAACTATAAAATTTTGGTGGAATAACTAAAATTAATTGTTCTATTGGTTTTAGTTTTAAATGACATTTATCAATATTAACATTTTTTGGATAATATTTAATTATATCTTTTATTAAAGGCGGATTATCAAAATTATAATAATGTTTCCAAGAAATACACTTATCAGTATAATAAATATAACACCACTCAATAGTTTCAATATACTTTTTAACCATTAATTTTTTATCTTTTTCAATAGTTATATCTTTATTTAAATAATATCTATAATATTCATTTTCATTATTAAATGTCGTATTATAATCAAATACCTTTTTTTCAGTCCATTCAATGTTTTTAAATAATTCAATTAAAAAATTATGATTTATCTTATCATTTTCTATTAATTCCATTCTTTTTGACTTTTTAACATTATTATATGCATTTATAATATGTTCTATTCCTTTTCTTTTAATATTTAATGACAATATTGATGGTAAAAAATCATTACCAAGTAAATAACATAATAATACAAATTTATTTGATGATATTCCATAACTATTTATTATTTTATGAAATTCATTTATATTAACATAATTATATTTAATATCCTCAACATTATCCATTAAATTTTCATCTTCTTCTTTTTTATCAAAAAATTGTTTTTCTCTCATAACAAATAAATTATGCTTTAAATTATCTGTTAATGATAAAAATAATAAATCAGCATCTAAGCCATAAATAACTATATTTTTATTATTTTCAACTTCTTCCTTTATATAATTTAATATTTTATGTTCTCCCTCACTTTCCTCAAAACAAGATGAATATTTATATTTTATATTTAATTTTTTACAATATTCATTAAATTTTTTATCTAATCTTTCCATATAAGGTGTTCCTGGTGTTAGTTCAATACTCTGAAAAGGACACATTACATCAGTTTCAACATTTAAATTTTTATATCTTCTTTGTCTTTGTTGAATTATTTTACCCATTGGAGCCACACCATCAATAGCTATGAATAAAAATTCAGGTTTTAATCTATTAATTAAATCATTAATATATTCTTCAATTTTATTCCAAATAATTTCTTCAATATCATTTCTACATTTAATATTAACTATTTTATTATTTTTATACTTTGATATAATGTATGCTACACACGGATGTAATAAACAATTTGTATCAATCATTAAATAATCTATTTCATATCCAATACTATCATTAATTAAAGTTAAATTTTGTTTATTGTTATTTTCTACCCATCTAAAAAATAAAGGAACGCCCATTTATTATATTGTAAATTTATTATTATAATTAAATATTTTTTCAATTTTAATTTTATTATTAATTTTTTTATAACTATAATATATATAATAATGCCTTCTAATGTTATTGCCTTACACAATGATGAAGTTATGAATATGGCTGGTGGTGCTAAAAGAGCCAAAGTCAGAAAATCTAAACCTTCTAAAACTAAAAAATCTAAAACTTCTAAAAAATCTAAGACTTCTAAAAAATCTAAGTCTGTTAAAAAATCGAAGACTACTAAAAAATCTAAATGTTCCAAGGGTTCTAAAAAATCAAAAGGTTCTAAAAAATCAAAAGGTTCTAAAAGTATGAAAGGAGGAAAGAGAAAATTACCTGAATCAATTTTACTTAGAAATACATTATTAAGAGATGCAACAACAAAATTGCTTGGAATTAAAATGTCTTTTGGATTAAATCCATTTTTTACTAAATTAAATATTAAATCAAAAGCTATTAGTAATGTTGGTGAAGATGATAAAACTAAATTATATAAAGAACAATTTAGATTAGTAAAAGAATATGTTGATAAACATGGAAAACAAAAAGCTATTGATGAAATTAAAAAATTTGCTGAAGATATTCAAAAAAACAAAAAACCAAGAGGAAGTAAGAAAAAGAAGAGAAGTAAAACTAAGAAATAAATAAAATAATATTTTTTAATGATTATTTTTTAATTTAAAAAAAAATAATTTATGAAGCAACGGGAAAACTTGTATATGGTGTTAATAAACTTTTACCAACTGATGTTATATTGGCATATGAACTTTCTCTTAAATTTTCCCAATTATTATAACCAGAAACATTAAGATTGTTATTATCTAATGTTTTATTAGAACATTTTTTAATTTGTTTATTAATTCTTTTCATATTTTCTTCAGCTTTTTGTAATAAAGGACTATTTGGATTAGTAATTAATTTAACTTTATCAAAGTAATATCCTTTTTGTGGATTTTCTGGATTAATTAAAAATGGTAAATTATTCATAGTATTAAAATTAGGATTTTGAATATCAGTAATATTTTTATTATTTTCAATTATATTTATTAAATCTTTTGTTGTTGGATTAATTTGTTGCATTAAATGTCTTCTATCTTTATCATCATTGAGTAAATGTATGTCTTCTAATTGACCAAATTTTTCAGTTTCATTTTTGTTTATGTTATTATAAATTGTAATAAAAATAATAACAATTAAAATAATAATTAGTAAATCGAAATAATCTTTAATCATATTATAATTATGATTAATATTAAAATTTAAAAAAATAAATAAATCTATATACTTTAAGTTTTTAATGTAATTCCACTATACTGATTATTATCTAATGTATTTATTCCAGATTGAATTAAATTATTAGCTTTATTTTCTAATTCATATATAATATTTTGTTCTCTTTCATCAACAAAACCATTTTCTCTCATTTCTTGAATTAAATTTATAATTTCTTTACCTTCTTTAATCATTTTATTACTTATTTCCTCAGGAGTTATTAAAATAAAATTATTATCATTCATTGGTTCTAATTCACTTGATTTCATTAAAGGATTTTCCAAATATTCAGATTCATTTATAACTCCAAATTTTTCACTCATTGATATTTTTAATATTATTTGATAAACTACTAATAAAAGAAGAGAAATAATTATAGCTATATTTAATGAAACTGTAGATGAATACATAATAAAGAAAAATAATAAAAATTTAAATCTTAAATCTTCAAATATTTTTAATCTTGTAAATCCACCAATAAATAATCCCACTAAGAATGTAAAAATTGATAAAACAATAATACCTTTTTTACTTTCAAATAACAAATTCATATCATACATATTATATATTTATATAATATAATTATAATAAATGAATAAAAAATTAACTACCAATTATTTAGAAACTTATTTAATTATAATAATAATTAGTTTTTTTATTATTTTTATTTTAAATGATTATGCTTGTTAATTTTTTTTTTAATTATACACTTATTTATATATGGAAGTTTATTTTATTGTTATAATAATTCTAATTATTTTAATGTCATTTTATGGAGGACATAACAAATTAAATAAAATACATTATAAAACTTCTTATTTTGATAATTTAAATAATATTATTAAATTTGAACAAAAAATACATAAAAATGTTAAAAATGATATTAATATTCCATTTGAAGATATTACAAATAAAATTAATATTCAAGTTATACCCAACTTACAAAAAGTTTATTATGTTGATTTAAATCCTTTCTCTTCTTTTACTATAAATAATTTTAATACTGATAGAAATATTATGATTGTATTTAATCATCATAATATAAATTTATCAATTGCACTTAAAAAAAACAATAATTTTAATTATTTATATAATTTTAATAAAAAAATAAATGTTTTGGATATTTATCCAATATTTAATAATAATAATTTTAAAATTGTATTAACTGTTTTTATTATGAAAAAACCTTTTTGGTATTATTAATAATTATTTGGAACCGGAGAAAACATTACATTTCTATTATCCATTGCTTCATCAAAAGGAAAATTAATTTTCACAGGAATTCTAATTGGCACACCATTTGCATTACACAATCCAGTAATACTAAAATGAAGATTTAAGTTATTTCCATCTTTAATTCCATTCATTGTGAAAACAAAATTATCATGCTCATTATCTCCTGATAATTGTATCTGTCCTTGACAAAATGCACCAGAAATTTTTTGATGACTATTTTCTTCCTCAACATTATTAACACTAAATTCTTCTTTAATATCATCAACAATAACTTCTTCCTTAACATCATCAATAATAACTTCCTTAACATCATCAATAATAACTTCCTTAACATTATTAATAATAACTTCTTCCTTAACATCATTAATAATTTCTTCCTTAACATCATCAATAATAACTTCCTTAACATCATCAATAATAACTTCTTCCTTGACATCATCAATAATTTCTTCCTTAATATTATCAATAACTTCTTCCTTAATATTATCAATAACTTCTTCCTTAATATTATCAATAACTTCTTCCTTAATATTATCAATAACTTCTTCCTTGACGTCATCAATAATATTTTTTTCATACAAATTATTTTTAATTGAACTATAATTAAGAACTTTTTTTAAATGTTGTGTTTGTTTGTTATCTGTCAAATCCGGAAAATTTGTATTATCAGTAATTAAATTAATATTATCATTATCAGAAGTTGATTTAATACTATTTTCATCATTAGTATTAATTTTTGAAAAAATAAGTTCATAATAAACTTTATAATAATCATTACTTGATTTATTTATTAATGACAAATCAATTTTATTATTGCTGAAAAATTCTACAATATTACAATATTCAGTTTCAAAATAATTATCATTTTTTTCTTTTTGTTTAGTAATATAAATCATTAAATAATTATATAATTTAACTGGAATGTTAATTTTTTCACTGTCATCATTATTATTAATATAATTTTTAATCATATTTAAACAAGTATAAATATTAATATTATTTAAATTATCATCTAAAATATAATCAAGATTAAAATTAATTTTATAAATTGTTTTTCCATTATTATTATTAAATGTAATCCAACAATTTAAACTTAATGATTCAAAAAGTGTATTAATTTTTGTTTTAATTAATTTTAAATCTTTATTTTCATTATCAATAATAAATACTTTAAGTAATTTTTGATAAATATCTTTATTTAAAATAATACCATAATCTTCAAGTTTAATAGTATCTAAAATTTTATTACAAATGTTATTAGGTAATTTATCATCAAATACAATATTATCTAAATTTTGTTGATAATTGGAAACAGTAGAAGACATCTTTTAATTTTTTAATAAAACTTTTTAACTATTCTTAAACAATTAAATTAAATCTTACATAAATATTATTTTTCAATTTTTTTTTTCATATTGTAAGGTTATTTTTGAAAAAATTTGATTATATTCATAATTTGTTAATAATATTTGCATGTTTTACATTATCAATAAATTCTACATTATTATCATTTTTATACATATTATGTAATATATTCTATCTTCTTATATAGTATTTAACCATATTGTCTATTTTTTTGATTAAACAATTGGATTATTTGAAACATTTAATGAAATTCTATTTGTTTTAATATTTTTTTGGTTATTTGACACAAATGTTGTTATATTAACATTAGTATTAAATTTTTCAGCAAATGATGTATATGAAAAATAATATGCACTATTATCAGTATTATAAATATTTGCAACGGACGTATTATCATCGCAATGTAATCTAAAACCTGATTCAGGCAAAATAATATTAATATTATATAAATTATTATCAATTTCTTCATAACCTAAATTTAATGTATCCGCAAAAATATTATTATTATCTGTTTTTAACATTTTAATATTTGACTTTGAATAGCTCATGTTTCCTAAAGAACAATATGTTGCTCCATCTAAATTTAATGGACTTATACCGATATTCTTATTCACAATATTTTGTTCTGTTGTGTCAATATTAATATTTAATGAATTATTTTTGTGTAATAAGTAATATGTCATATTTGGATTTGAATTTACTGTTGATGGATTAGTAATTGTATTAGTATCTATTAATGATTGTGTTTCAATACATTCAATATCATAACCCTTTTCTTTTAATAATTTTACTGTAAATTTATTAATAAAATAATCTACCAATTGTTCGTTATTATCATACTCAATTATAAAAGCTCTCATAATATTAATAAAATTATTTAATGTTGTAACTCCATAATCTGTAATTGTTGATATTGGTGTTCCTGTATTCAACGCTAAAAATAAACTACCGTCTACATTTGTTCCAAATAATAAAACCACTGGAATACATGTCATTTTAGAAACACAAGAATTCTTATAAGTATTAAAAGTGCTAATTGGAGACCTCCAGATACTCTTAATTAATTGATCA
>Ga0233431_1001951_pt1 | contig 31866 bp, 25 predicted proteins | sample SI_118_April2016_FD_179867 | JGI IMG/M metagenome (GOLD analysis project Ga0233431, IMG submission 179867) | Seawater microbial communities from Saanich Inlet, British Columbia, Canada - SI_118_April2016_200_MG | ecosystem: Environmental > Aquatic > Marine > Inlet | place: Canada: British...
CTTTCTAGAAAATAAGTTATTTTATATTTACTTTTTATATTAACTGCATCGTATAGTCATTAGGATCTACGTCTTCTGATTGTGGTACTAACGGAACTTTCTCAGCTAAACTTTTAGCAAATCCCAACTCAACAATCAAATCTGCAATTACGCCGCGCCGAACCAATGGGGGAATAATACGTCGGTATCCAATATCTTTCCACGCTTGTTTTTGCTCAAAGTCAGGTGTTGCAACAACAATAGGTACACCTCCAAAACTGCCTTGAAGACTTACGTACCGACGTTCTGCCTGATCGATTTGTGCAGGTTCAATGTTATATGCATCAAAAACTACAATATCAAAAGATCTACTAGTCGGAGCTAATTTTGGGAACATATGTTCTAAACCAACTGTAACAGATTGTCCAGCATTTCTGAATTCTTCCTGTGCATCTCTAACTTTCATTCGAATTTTATCTCGAGTAAGATTTGCCATATGCGATAAGTGTAAAATCTGGACTACATTTTTCATAAAAAAAGCCAGACTTAGGGCTTTAAAATATTTTGTATACTTAAAAAACCTAGCTTATCTGTCCCAAACATGATCAACATATCGATCAACTACATAACGAGGCCATCCATATTCTAGCAGAGCGTGTTTAACATCATATTTTCGCAAGCCTCTGCGCTTACTTTCACGGATGTAACTAAGCAGATCTTCTGCTGTTTTTGTGTGTTTAGCAGATCTAACTGATCTAATCTGAACAGGTGGTTGCTTCTTTCGGAAATAAAAACCGACTATTGTAAAAATCAATATCAACACAATCATCAAGCCATAAATCTTTGACATGGATCGTTCTGTTGGTGGCGCAAAGGAATCATCCAAAGTTAGACCCTCTTCAAGATCAACATTCAACCATCTGAAAGATTCTGCAGCATAACCATCATAACTTACTTCAACATAAAGTAAGTAATCTCCATCTTCAAGATTCTTTGGGAGATTCAAACTAGTTGTCTTTGTCTTTTTCTCAAAGTTGCCCAAATAGATAGTATCTTTTCCTAACACAATGTTCTTGCCTGAATCTTGTAGCCAAAATTTAATCACAACATCATTACTAATGTTCGCCATTCCTTTTACTAAGTACGTAAGATTGAAACTCAAATCACCGACGTACGATGCTAAACTTTTAATTTCAACATCAAACAATTTTACACATTTACCATTATAACAAGAATCCGTTCCATTACAATCTGATGTGGTCTTACATTCTGATTGAACAATTGTTTTGTAACTTGTTCCGCCACTGCTACTACTGCTGCTACTTGGCGTTGATGGTGTTGAAGTATCTGCTTGTGTTCCCTTGATTGCAGAGTATTGCAAGTTATCGATCTTTATTATTGAACCTAAATCTGTACAGTTAATTCCATCATGAACAGAATAGTTTCCAAGACAATCTGTGAAGTTTGTCTCACCTGTATCATTACAGTCAGAACTTATGTCATCAATAGAGTCTATCTCAGCATCTTCTACACAAAGTGCAATGAAGCTATTATCTGTAATATACATTGTCTTATTTCCTTGCAATTGATTAGAAATGTTAACGATAATGGATGTATCATCTTTAATAATTGAAACATTACTTAGGTCAAGAACTGCTTCTGTAAAGTTGTGTGTAAAGTTAACTAATATTTCGTCATCATCATAGAACACAATCTCTTGCGATTCATTATATGAATCTGCAGTAGTATTTCCACCAATACTTATGTTTAGGTCAGTTACACCCGAACTAGTTACATTGGATTCGTTGTAAAGCAAAGTATCTTCTTCATTTGCAATACCATCTTCATCAATATCTGGCAAAATTATAGTTGCACTCCAAACATCGGTCTGGTTTTCATTTCCAGCACTATCATTAAAGTAAAAAGTCCAATTGATCTCTCCTGAAGAAGTTGGGTTAGTTTTTGTAATTTGTATCTCTTCACCATTTGTGTATGTTGTTGCTGAATCATTGGCCCAGGAGGTAGAATTATACCAACTGAAAATATATTGTTCGGGATTTATGTCTCCCAAAGTTACATTAAAGTAAAGGTTATTTCCAGAAGTGGAGGTAGTTGTCAAAGTAGTTAGGTTGTTGCTCCAAGTTGGGTAGGCTGAATCAATATTAAATGTAACTACATTACTTCCAGAATTACCTACTGAATCATTTACCCAAATCGTTACATTATGTTCGCCCTCAGACCACGTAACATCGGTGATGTTTGCACAACTTGCAAGAGTAGTGTTATCGCTCATTGAATCATTTGAATACCAACATGAATCTGTACTTTCTGAAACAGAATAACTTACAGCTAGACTCGTATCTGAGCTGTATGAATTATTACTTGGAGATAAAATCGTAACTATTGGATTACTTGTATCAATTGTAAATGTAATATCGGCACTACCAATATTTCCAGTTGTATCGTTTGACCATATCACCACAGTATGTTCGCCATCTGACCAAGTAACGGTTAAGATATCCGTACAACTTGCAAGAGTATTGTTAACAGTCATGGAATCATTTGAATACCAACACGAATCAGAGTTATCTTCAACAACATTGTAAAAAACATCTAATCCACTATCTGAAGAATTTGTATTATTAGCAGAAGGTGATGTAATTGAAACAACTGGATCGGTTGTATCTGCAGCAGTAATTGCAAACACCACTGATGAACTTCCAATATTTCCAGAACTATCATTTGCCCAAATTGTAACTGTATGTAAACCTTCGCTCCAAGTTACGTCAGTGACATTTGCGCAAGAAGTAATTGAGGTATTACTTGTCCAGGAATCATTTGAATACCAACAAGAATCTAAACTTGTTTCGTCAGTAGCAGAATACAAAACATCTAAACTTGCGTCGCTACTATTTGAATCATCTGTTGGGGAAGCAATACTAATTGTTGGATCAGTGGTATCGGATTGTTCAACAGTATCATTTATGATTGTAACATTCCAAGTTGAGGTAATATTACTAACATCGGTATCTGCAGTCCAGTTTGCATAGACAAAGAACTCATGAACACTATCTAGCTCTCCAGTTGCATTAACTGTCCAGATAACTACCTCAAATTCATCCTGATCCAAATTAACCGTATACGGATTATCTGTTGTTGTATAGAACGGTGTTGCGCTAGAATTTGTTGAAATCAAACCTGATTTTGTAGAATCAATAACTGTAAAGTTAACATCATCATTATCGGAATAAGTTGTTGTGAAACAGGTTCCACTTGGATTATAATTTTCATAACCAATCTGACAACGTACCCATTGTTCGCCAGGTTCTCCACTCACTACAACCTGTGTAGAATAATCGCCATCAGTACAAGCATTATCTTGTGCCCATACCTCATTCCAAGTCCCATTGTAATAACTGATCGAGATATCATTAAGACTTGAAGAAGAGTAACAATCATAATTACAAGTTATGTTTATTGTATCACCAACCTCGACAGTTGTAGCATCAACAGTTACCTCATCAACCCAGAAACCAGATGAATAATAGGAACCTGCTGCACATCCGTCAAAGCTGTAATTTGCCGTATATGGATCTGCACCTTCACAACTCTCTCCCCAAACTTCAGAACACGTTCTCGGAGTTCGATCAGTTGGATCTAAACTAACATTAATATCTCCACAATCCATATTCTTACAAGTAACTTTTGCAGAAACACTAAAAGTATCGTTCTGTGTTGCATTAATATCTCCAGTTGGAGAAACCATTTCCAATTTTATTTCCGGAACCTTACTAAATACTACAGAAGAACTTCCAACAAAAGTATTATTATCATTACAATAAACCGTCCAGGTGTTAGAACCAACAGAGCTTGTTAATCCAGCAAAGTTTGTGTTAGCAGAAACGGTTGAAGAATTAGTAACGCCACCATCAGTACTATACCAACAAACATCTAAAATCTGATCAGTACTTGCAGAATAATTAAGTTCAGTTATATCTATTGTGTAACTTGTAGCAGTTGGATACTCAATACTGATACTTGGCGGCTGAGTACCTACAACAAAACTAACAATTGTAAGATTAACATGTGCAGTTTCATTACTTATATCTGTATCCGTTGTCTGATTTGCATATGCAAAGAACTCGTGAGTTGTGTTAAAGTTTCCAGTAGTATTTACTGTCCAAGTAACTGTTTGCGATTCTCCTTCATTTAGATTAATTGTGGTTGGATTATCGCTTGTTGTATAGAAAGGTGTCTCGCCTTCAACAGTAGATATCAATCCAGATTTTACAGAACTTAATGGAAGATTAACAACTTGTGAAACCTCTTCATCACTCATTCCAGTAACGTACAGGTCTTCACCAATATTTGTACATATATAATCCAATTCTGCTTCAGATTGCGCACGAGTATCCCATTGTGTAAAGAAGTGCATTAAGATCTTTGTATCACCTGCACTAACACACACATCTGACCAAGTCCATTCATTATCACCTCCGCCAGCAGTAGATGGATCTACTAAATCAATCTTTTCGGTTGCATCTTCGTGATGATATAAAAATCCCGCTGCATCATCGCCCGCTGTTGCGCTGCTATCATCCCACATCATCCAGTTATCTGTAACCTCCCAAGATAAATTATAATCCGAGGTGTTCATAAAATCCGATCCATCTGAACCCATATTCTGATAGATTCGAACATTAACACATTCGGTGCTTTCTGTCGGATTATGTAAAATCTCCAAATATCTTGCCCAATTCTGATCTGCCGGAACATAAACTTTACGACTAACGTTTAGAGATGACTTTGTCTGAGCTGCGCAAATTGCTTCACGTCCATCATCTTCAGTAGAGCTTCTTGTTCCAGTATATTCAGAACTATTAATATACAGTCGAAGTCCGCCATCAAAAACATCTGCCTCACCGTCACTTAAATCACATCCATCCTGAATATCATAATCAAAACTTTTGTTATCATACAAAGTTAATGCACTTGCAGTAGAATATTCTATTTTATCGTCTAACTCCAAACCCGATTCTTTTGGATCAAGACTGACATTAATATCGCCACAGTTTGCATCATGACATGTTACATTTACAGAAAAACTGAATGTTAAATTCTGCGTTACATTACCATCGATTACGGGTGAGAGCAATTTAATTGTAACACTTGGCACTGCTGTAATATTCACAAACATTTCAGATGAAACGGAATTACCAACAGAATCATTTACAGTAATAGTTAAGTCATAACTACCAATTGCAAGTACAGTATTATTCTGTAACAAACCAGCACAACTCATCTGGAAGTTTGTTGTATCATTTACAGTGTAACAGTCAACACCACTTCCAGTATCATTTGCTTCTACCGTGTAACTTAATGCGTTTCCAATTGCTAAAGATTGATTTGCAAATGTTGAAAAGACTGGTGCAGATGTATCTAATATGACACTTCGATTACTTGACCAATCTGATGCATTAAGAATATCATAAGATAGACAGCCCCAAGTATAATTTCCTGCAGAGAGTACAACATCCCAACTACTTGACCCACTACTTCCATTAACAGATTCAGATTGATTTTCAGCAAAAGCATCATTAGATGAATTTGTAATATACAAACTAACATTCTGTGCGCCCGCATATGCTGAATAGGAACAGTTAAATGTAACCGTCTCTGCGTCTGCAATATAATAATTATCACTTGGTGTATTCAATGTAGCAATTGGTGCGATCACACCTTGACCATCGCCAAGGCCAACTAAGACAGGATAGCCATCATTAACTAAGGAATTTATTCCCCAGAAATCATCCGTACCAGAATCGTTATTTGATGTACCTTGGAAATCCCAAGCAGAGGTTAATCCAACAGTGTTCGTATCCGTATACGTTGCAATGTCTTTCATCTCAGCAGTAGTTTTTCCAGTTCCATCACATTCTGTTGATGATTGGCCAGTTGTTTCATTATCCCAAAATAAATTTGTGCAAGTACTTGTGTAATATTCATTTCCGATAGCTCCGCCAGTATCTCCACCTCCACGTACAGCCCCTGTAGCATACGAATTTGAAGCAGTTCCATAATATTGATTTCCAATTAACCCACCAGTATAACTACCACCATTAACCGTTGCTTTAGAATAACAATTAGTCATATCTGTTTGATATGCAGCTCCAGCTATACCGCCCGTGCCAGATGTTCCAGTTATGTTTCCAGTTGAATAGCAATTTATAATATCTGCATATTCATTGTATCCACTTATTCCACCAACTGAACTTGTTCCAGTTATGTTTCCAGTTGAATAACATTTGTAAAAAATTGTACTAGATTGCGAGAATCCTGCAATACCAGCAGTATATCCTCCTGTGTTTGTTACAGTTCCAGTAAAGTAGGAGTAATTAACATTTCCACCATAAACATGGCCGACAATTCCACCCATTCCACTCTCTCCAGTAACATTTGCAGAAGAATAAGAACCATTAATCAAAGTACTTGAAGATGCAGTTCCAACGATTCCACCTGAACGTTGATATGCAATTACAGTTCCGGTTGTGTAAGAAGATAAAATTGTTGCGCCACTTGCAGTTCCAACTAATCCTCCAACACCAGTTCCCGATCCAGTCTCTTGAACAATTGCAGAAGACGAAGAACCATTTATTGTGGCAGAAGCATATCCAACCAATCCACCCAAATCATAATATGATCCGTTTATCGAACCAGATGAAGAACAATTCTCAACGACCGTACTTCCTGAAATCGAACCAGCAAGTATTCCATTATATCGATATCCCACCATATGTGCATCAACAACATTTACATTCATGACATTTGCATTTGACAATATACCAAATAGACCTGCATAATTACTTGCAGAACGGTTTACATGGATTCCAGAAATTTCATAACCTTGTCCATCAAAAGTTCCAGTAAAATATGGTGACGTTGAACCAATAGATGCCCAACCTGAGCCACTTTCCCAATTAATTGTATCTGAACAATCTATGTTATTCTGTACAGAAAAAGTTGAGGAAGAGTAATCTCGAGTCTGATTCAAATCTAAACAAGAACAGATTGGGATTGGATCTGCACTTGCGTTAAAACAATCTGCTGCAGAAACATTTGTCGAAAAGAAGATCGCTAAAGCTAGAAGAACTACTAGTATGTATATCTTCTTACCATTGCTCATTTTATTCTCACCTTTTCTTTAAGTAGTGCAGCTTGGCTTTTCCAACGGGCCGCACACGTATTTTGTTAGCGCCTTTTAATTCAGCAAGAATAACTGGGACAGTATTTCGAGAGAGTTTTAGCGCTCTAGCTATCTCTTGAATTGTAAGTCCGTCAGTGTTTTTTCTAAGCAATGCTAAGATTTTCGTCTGTCTATCCATAGTGCACTAATGCTTTGCATTAACGCACTGGATATAAAACATTTTTGAAAAACTTTAAATAAAATGTACTTGCAGTCTTAGAATGATATCAGCTATATTCATCACAGTGGTTCTATTAGCCGTACTTGCTCTAGGAATGTTATTATACTACAAAAAAGTTGACAAAAAATATGAACCAGATTATTACTCCATGTATATTCTTGGAATCACCTGGACACCATTAGGAATTATATTTGCAACAACCATGAACAACCCAGCTTTCCTTGGAATGGGAATTATCTTTCTAATTGCAGGTTTAGCAAACAAAGACAAATGGAAAAAGAAGAAAGTTAACCCCAAACAAAAAAAGACCTTATGGGGTTTCTTAGCACTTGGTATATTAACGTTTACCCTCGGAGTTGCTGTATATTTCTTAAGATGAAATCTGAATATTTGTTCGTACTTACTGGAATTTGGTTAGGTATTGGAATCAATGACTTAGCACTTTACCATCTTAGCAGATGGACAGACAATCTTCCCTTCTTCCAGATAGTTTTCTTTATAGTCCCGAGCATAATAGCTCTCGCTTATCTAAATTATAAAAAATAAAATAAAAAAAGTAAATATACTATGTAATTATGAATAATTAACAATTAGTATCTCTTAGGTTTTCTCTTTTGAAAACAATCTCTACAAAAAACTTCCTTTGCTGGATCTGGCTTGAATGGTACTTCACATTCTTTCTTACATTCTGAGCAAGTTGCTTTATGCATTTCTCGTGGTGCACGATCAAAATTGTCGCGTCCGCCTCTAAAATCTCCCATATTTTCCTCCTTTTTTTAAATTGAAAATCGTGTGATTTCCAACAAACCTATAAGAACTAATCTACGATTCGCATCCTATATGCTCTAATTAATAGCCTTTTTGGGAGTTTAAAAGCCTTTGCTATTTGAAAACGCTACGCTTAGCGCAATTTATAATCAAAAAAGATAAAAAATCACATTTAGTGATGGTGCTTAATTATTGCAACTGAAAGGATTACAAAAATTAGCGGTAGCCATGGAAGATCTAAGTTGATCCACCCTGCTTCTGCAAAAGTCCATAATACGGAAAGTATCAGAACGATAACAAGCGGTAAGGAATTGCCATGTCCACAGTGACATTTGCACATATTTGTTTTCTTTGCCATAATAATCTAAACTACGTACTTGTATTTAAACATTAAGATCGATCACGTCGTTCAATCTGCACCAGCCGTAAGCATGGCCTCTAAGAGCAAAGATTCTTCAATAATTGCGTCATTTGTAGAAAATTTTGCTTTTATCTTTTTATCACGACAGACAATCGTACCAAATGGTACCTCTGGAATAATTACGTAAGACGGTTCTTTAACATACTCTTCTTCGCCCATTACTAAACCTCATAATTCTCAACTAACGCTAGATCGCCAAGAGTATCTCGTATAAACAAGGTGTCTCCGTCGTTGTTCCAGATGCCTTGCGTCCGGCCTAAATAAATCTCTGTCTCAGTTTTGTCGCCAGTTCCAGAGAAAACAGTAAACTCTTCCGGCGCCACAAATGTAGAAAAAGTATATCGATTAGATGCACTCTCATCTTGCAAGGTCCAACCAGTCATATCTAAACTTTCGCAGCTGTTTTCAAAAACAATGTACTCATCATTCAGATTATTATTATCGTTTCCTTCAGCATCATAGTTAAAGTCCGAAATAGTTAAACAGTTCTTGTACTCTGATGACTTCCATAAACAGGTGTTTGTCAGCTGTGCTTTCTTCTCAGCAGCCTTAAATGCTGTTGCATATTTTCCATCACCATTGTAGTCATAGGCAATTGCAACACCATCAGATACCAAATTTAGATTTACAAAAGTAGTTGAGTCAACCCACACATATCTTAATTTTCGACCATATGCATCTAAGTCCTCATTATCTAACTGAAGTTTGACTTCCTTATCTAATGTCAGTTCTTCCAGAGCAAGTTTTGCTTCAGATGCGCATTGCTCGCCAGTCTCAGGCGTGTTTATTCCAAGCAATCTTACCTTACTACCATCTGCTAAAACTAAAGTGTCTCCATCAGTAACACTTGCAACTGTTCCCGTTTCAGTATCGTCAGTAAACTTGAACATAATACCTTCTTTTGAGACATCAGTATGGCCGGTTGCAAAATCCCACACGCCAGCTAAGCCAAAACTAAATCCAAAAACAAAGTATGCCATTAAAATCAAAAGTACGATAATCATGCTGGCCTTTAGAATAGATCCAATAAGATGCAATACTAGCCAAGCAACTACTGCAAGTATAATAACTCCCAATACAATGCTGATTAATTCCATAATTTACCTAACAATTATTCTATAAAACGGTTATGAGAATCAGAGACATAGCTATGCAGTAGATTCCAAACATCCACAGCTTACGGTTTAAGATTATTCTCAAAAACAGCTTAAGTGAAAGCCATCCCACAATCATTGCTGCAATTACACCAACTAAAAGTGGTGCAGTTAGATTAATTGTAGCTTCTGCACTTAAGTACTCAAACAGCGCAGCACCAAGAATCGCTGGAACTGCTAACATAAATGAGAACTTTGCAGCATCTTCACGATTAACTCCTGCGATCAAAGCAGATCCAACAGTCAGTCCGCTTCGAGATAAACCGGGAACAATTGCAATTCCTTGCGCAAGTCCCATTAAAGCAGAATGTCCGATCCCCATCTGACCGTTCTTTTCAAAACGTTCTATCAGTAACAAAAAAACACCCGTTACAAACAGTGCTACTGCAACATATTTTACCTGGCTAAACAGACTAGCAAAAAAATCATGGCCAAAGAATCCAATAAAACCCGTTATTACAGAGCCATTTATCAAGAACAACAACCATCGGCCATACTTGCTTTTGAAATCAAATCTAAGAAAAGCTTTCAGCATTGCTAAAAACTCTTTGCGCATAAACAGAACAACAACAATTGCAGTTCCAACATGCAACATAACATCAAAGAAAATGGGTACCTGAACGTTAAACAGTTGCTGAGCAATCACTAAATGGCCTGAGCTAGAAACTGGCAACCATTCCGTTAATCCTTGCAAGATCCCCAAGAATATTGCCTGGATTATGCTAACCATGTTATGCGAACTTTTTAATAGCTATAACGTTTTCGATATTACATGGAAGTTCTTCAAAAGGTAGAGACGGAGTTAAAGATTCGAGGTATGAGCAAGCAGACAATCTCAACGTACTCTTTACATTGCAGGAAGTTTCTCGAATTCATACAAAAGAGCCCCATTGAAATAACTGAAGATGATGTTAAATCATATCTTGCTGAAAAGATGTCGCACGATGCAGCTCCACGATCAGTTGCGCTGACAAAAGCGGCAATAACCTTCATGACTAATGAGATTTTAGGCAAAACAATTAAGATCAAAACTCCGAAGATTCCGCGATCAGTTCCAGAAGTTCTAAGCAGAGAGGAAATCAAATTACTTTTAGACCATGCAAAAAGCGACAAGCACAAGCTTATCATCGAACTACTTTACTCATCAGGTTTACGACTTAGCGAGCTAATCAATATGAAACTTGAGCACCTAGAGATGGACAAAAGACATGGTTGGGTTCGTGGTGGAAAAGGTGGAAAAGATAGAATGATTATTCTTTCTGACAAAGTTATTGAACACATTCGACAGTTCTGTGGTGATCGAAACACGGGTTATCTTATCTCCGGAAGAGGTGAACAACTCTCTCGACGAGCTGTGCAAAAAGCTCTTGACGAAATTGCAACGCGAGCAAAAATTACAAAGAAGGTTCATCCACATATGATGAGACATAGTTTTGCAACGCACTTGCTCGATGCTGGAACCGACATAAGAAAGATCCAAGTCTTACTGGGGCATGCAGATCTTAGCACAACACAGATTTACACACAGGTCTCTAATGAAGAAATTAAAAAGATTAAATCACCAATGGATAACTTATAATCCAAAGTCTTTTAAACTAATTACTCGAAAGTTTATATGCATAGAATGACTATACCTCACCACAGTATCGAAAAAGAAGTTCAAATCGATGAAATTATAAATATTGATTACACAATACTATATACTGATTTAAATCGACGAACTGGAGAAGTTAAACTCGTAGTTAAACATGTTGAAGATATGAGGGCACATCCGTGCAATTTAATATTCTCAAGCGAAAATTTACCAGATAATGCACGCGTAATGGATATAATTACATTTCGACCAAATGGAAGCGAATTATATCAACAGACTAAACGATGTGCGAAAAATGGTATGGGTACTATTGCATTTACTGAAATTATGAAAGATGCACGAGAACGCAATGTACAACTTTTGCTTGCATTTACGCCACAAGAATCTTGCAAAGAATTTTACATAAAAAGAGGTTTAAAACAAATAGAACGAAATGGAACATTAACCGATCACTTCTTTAAAAAAATTGGGTAAAAGATTTAAGCCACAGTTGAGTCTTTGATTCTATAGAACACAGTCTTGTCGACCATGCGCTTACTAAGAAAGCCCCAGTCATGTAACTTGTTTAACTTGAGTGAAGAATTTGATCGAGATATTTGAAACTGTTCAGCAAGACTTTGCGCATCAATCTCTTTGTTCTTCTGAATAATCTTAATGATCTCTTTCTCCTGATCACTCATGTGCGGATCAGCAATCACTCGTTGAACAATCTGTGCAGGAGTTTCGCTCTTGCCCTTCTTAGTAGATTTGTTTCCTTTGGAATCGTCTAGGTTGTTTAAGTATTCTACGGGGATCTCTTGAGCATTACGAATCACCTTAATTCGTCGTTGTTCAAGTTTGACTATTCGATCATCAAAACCGTCAAGTTTCTTTTCAAAGCGTTTGATCGTATCGTTGGTGACGGCAAGAAGTTGTTCATTAACGATCTTTGCCTGAGTCAGCGGATGAGCTTGTAAATCTTGATATACTGCTTCCCAATCTGCTAAGATCCGCTGAGCTTTTTGACTCTGCTTAGTCTCAGAACTAGCAAAAACTGTCCTTAACCTTGAAAACATGCCTTTCTTACGTTTAACCATGTTGGTTTCCACGAACTAACACTTAGCTAGCTGCGTAAGCAGTTAGTGTAGTTGCGTATAGCGTTTCTAACACATGTTCAACATACACAAACATGTGTTTAACAAGAATTTAACTTGTTGGTCACTTAAATAATTTATGCTCAACACACGTTAACCAGCTGATTAGCTTAGTAAAACATCAGAATCTAGGGTCTATCCAAAAGGCCCAGTTTCTTATCTCCAGAATACTTGTACTTGACATAGTATAGGTACAATGCTAGTGCGATCGAGATCGGTACAACCAACCAAATTAGATCAAAGTGAGCACGTACCTGTATTGCCTTAAGTTGCTCAGCAACTGAGCCCGGCTCAACAACTTCAACATCTAAGTAAGCATACTCGGTAGATCTACCTGAAACACCCATAATACTAAAGCCATAGCTACCTATTGCTAGCTCCTCAACAGGTAAAGTGAGTATGAAGTCTTGGCTCTCACCCGCATCTAACCAGAACTCGGTCTCATCTATAGATATGTACTCAGAACCATGTACAATGCTGAGAGTTACATGTATATTAACCAGATCCAGGTTCTCTACGTCATACACTAGTTCCTTAGTCTCTCCAGGAGTGAGTGTTACTTCATTCGATCCCGGGTTCAGGGAGAATAACGGCTTAGAAAATGAACTCTTCATACCGTATATACAGGTATTCTCAACACAGGTATATTGGTCAGGACAGCCACAGTCAATACAGCAATCATCTAGTTCGCCAAGGCTACAGATGTTATCTCCGCAAGAAGGTGCACGTACACTCAGCGTAACCGTACCTGTATCATATCCGAGTATTGGTACCTCTAAGTAATTCAAACCAAGTACAACTAAGAACACTATCAACACATAAACAGGTATAAAGTGAGTGTTAATCTTCATACAAAACTAAAAACGCGATTTAATTTATAGGTTTCTAAACTTAATCTTAATAAGACCCGAATAGTTGCCATTCTCAGCAGTAGAGGGGGTATGTGCATACAAAGTAACCACCTTAGGCACGTCTGAACCTAACCAAAAACTATCCTCTGAAAAAGTAACCCATTCAGCCAACTCTCCTTGGGGGGCTAGAACCACTCGCTTAGGTAGGATAAGATCGTGAACAATAGTAATATCTCGCTTCCCCGTACTTCCTGGCGTAACTGCACCAAAATAAACTGCGTCATTATCTGTCTTTATACCGAAATAGTTTGCCACCTCGATCTGCATATCTAGCTCTTCAACACTGGCCGGAACAATAATAACATATATGAGAATAGCTGCCATACATAAAATCACGACTAAAGTGAGTCTTTTCATCTTCTTGCAACATACTTCCTACGCATAAGATAAAATGCAATTGCAAATACTCCTGCACTTACAGCTACAACACTACCTATAACCATGTATAGATTAACTGGTTGCGAAATAGTGAGTATAAAATCCTGCGTTACAGTTTTGTCTGCATAAAATACCGTAACAGTACCGCTATGCGAACCAATATCAAATTGATCTGTCTCTACATAACTATTTAGTACTGCCTTACTCCATGCATCAATAGTGAGCGATTGGCTCTTTACAATCTGATCTTCAATTTCTACCTCCGCATATACATTTTCAATTGGCTCATTCCACTTACTATCAATCGTTACATCCACTCTAGAACGCCAACCTTGCGGAACCTCTTCAGCTACAACATCCAGGATATTAATCAAAACATCTCCAACACGGAAAGGAGTACTTGCAGATGTAGATCCGCCTTCATAGTCTACAACAACCTGGGCAACATATTCCCCAACGCCCGCAGTAGTAGATAGCCATTCAACAGTCTGTGTTGTACTTGCACGTGAGGCTAAATTCTCAAAAGTGATAGGTATCAAATCCACAACACCATTACCTATAACACTAACAACACCTTTTGAGATCTCAACAGTATCTGTTCCATCATTTCGTATATCTACAACAATTGGGACCTTTTCTCCAGCTTTTGCATCTTCTGCAGCAATCGTTGCAATTAGATACTCTCCAGGATATGGGACTTTTACTCGAATATATGAACGTACGGCGGTTGTTGCACTTAGCCCCTCTCCTTGTGGAACCTCTGCAACCTTAAAAAATAATTTATTGTCTCCAGGCGGCATTGTTGCAGGAAGTTTTATACGTAAAGTTACATATTCATGGTCCTTAGGACCTAACGATACTGTATTTCTTTCTAATATCGAAATGTGATTTGCTGCCTCGTCTTCTAAAGTAACTTTTGCTACAACATCGTAATCTTGTGTATTTCTGATCATAAACGTAACTTCAGTCGCTAAGTTTGGTTCAAACGCTAACTCCTGACTTGCAGGAACAACCCCAATAGCAACAGCACTAGGTATTACTAAAAATAACAACATAACTAAAGATAGTTTGAACTTCATCATACAATCTAAATACTTCAAAATATTAAAAGCTAACGTCCATTATTAAACGTAATTATGTTATAGATGTGCCAATAAACTCTATTGAGGTATTATACACATCTGCTGTTGCGTCTGCAGGTACATATACTTGAATAGTTATGTTAACTGCTCGTGAATTTGTATATTCCAAACTATCACATAAATTCTGTGGATTTGTAACTGAATCAAATGCATTATATCCCGTTACATAAGTACCATTACAACCAATTGTTCCAGATTCATTTAATGCACCGTAGGTAAATTCTGGATTTGTTCCACCAAAAAGCGTTCCAGACACTGCATATGCATCAATGGTTAGATCAATATCAACGTTACCAATGTTACGTACAGTCATAAAGTCAGGGTAGGTTCCACCAGTACATTCAATTGGTGAAGAAAGATTCTCAGAACTTACATTTATACCTAAATAACCAGGAGTACATGTTCCGAAATCAATTACACCATCTACAAGCTGAAGTGAAACTGCTGTTGAAACAGTTATATTTGTGCTACCATTAACTCGTGAGGCAAAACCCGTTATACCGCCATCAGATACAACCATTGCTCCAGTTAAAAACAAAAGTACTGCGATAAGAAGTATAAGATTACTCTGTTTGTTTAGAGTATGTCTAATTCCTTTTGTGTTCTTGCGAATCCGTTTTTTACTAGACTGCGTTTTCTTCGCCATTATTGTCTCCCACGTCATCCGGTGAGTTTATTTTAATACTAACTACACCGCCACCTGCGCCAGTTGCCGCTGGCTCATTAACATCTGATTCTGAGTCTGATGAAAAATAACTATATGTAAACATAATCCCACCTAGTAGTATAACTACTAGCATACCTGCTACGAGTTTATTCATATTGTATTTGGGGGGCAATTTTATTTAAACCTTTTGAAACCCTATCTAAGTAATACTCTTTAAGCACATGCAGAATTGCCTGTTGCAGCTAGCGCTTTAAATGTAACGGCATTAGTATATACTCCAGCGGCTTGTTGTGGTGGAATATCTAGCCAGAAACGATAATATACACGTTGATCCGATGAAATATCATTAATATGTTTTGCATATGTATCAGGTATTGCGGTTGAGAGTGATCCGGCAGGTGGTGTATTAATATCCGTACTAGTTCCATTTGTAAAAGTATAGTTAGCTCGCGCAATTGTATTTGCACCGGAGGTCAACAGGGTTGCATTTATACAGAAGTCTACATCTACACTATTATTTGGTGCCATGTATATAAACGCGGTGGCCTCATTCGTACCATTGTAATTTGTTGTTGCATTGTTATCATCGGTATTTGGAAGTAAGTCACCAAACTGAATCATCGATAGATTATTTGCTTGTATTGCTACATTCTGTGTAATCGATACATTGGAGATTGCAGATACTTGTGCAGATGTTGCAAATCCAGTTATTCCTAAAAACGATGGCTGTGTTGCAAACGCGCCAAAGAATAGCAACATTACACTCAGAGTAATTCCAATCATTCTTGCTCTTCGAGAGCCTTCATAATGTGTCTGATCGCGTTTCTTTATATCGATGTTAAAAAGATGTGATCGCAGCGAATTAATCTGATGTGCAACTTGCTTATGTTCACGATATAGATGTTTAAATTGTTCTTCATATTGTGTCTGTCCTAACTGAATATGCTTATGAACTTCTGGAAGAGCTACCTCTAAGTACTGCTTACGCTTTTGCAGACTTGCAAGTCTAGCCTGTATATTTCTATGTTCAAAATCTATATACTTACTTCGCACGTAACTGCACCTCCGTTATTTTAAAATCGCAATTCCATTCTCTGAAAAATTTAACTACCTCGAAATAGTTTTTAGCTGGAACCAATAACACTGATCTTGCAAGGTAATCGGATTTTGTAGTTTGCACAATTCCGTTAGTTGCAGCTCTGCCTCGGAGTTTGTAAAAGAAGTTTACTTTAACTGCGCCTTTAAGATTTGAAGAATCAAAAACAAATAACTTATGTGTTGCGTCAGCTTTTGAGCTAACCTTAATCAAACGATATGCACAACCCCATTTTTTAAGGAAATACTTAAACACTGGAAGCGATTTATCTGGAACTTGAACCACAGACTTAGCAAGAAAAGTTGATTTCGTATCAATCAATATTCCTGGATTATCTCCCCTACCTCTTAGATCATAAAAAAATCGGACTTGGTCAGTACTAGATAGATGACTAGAATTATAATGTATAATATGGCTAGCTCTATTTGTACTCATACGTTAAGTAAGTTAACTCAAAAATATATAAACTTATCTGTATCATAAATACCTCGCATTTGTTAAGTAAGTTAACACAATACTAAGTGTGTATATGTTAAGTAAGTTAACATAAATTAAGTCAAAATAAAAGTTAAGATATATGCAACAAAATAGTTAAGTAAGTTAACATCACTCTTGTGGTGGTTGCCAGTACTGGCTCTTTGGTTGTTCAGGTTGAACATATTGAGGATCTGGCGAAGTTGGTTGAGAGTATTGTTGTTGAGATTGTTCAGGTTGCTGCGGTTGTGTGTATTGCTGAGGTGGTTGTTGTGGAGTTTGATAATACTGTTGTGGTTGCTGAACAGGTGATTGTGCTGGAGGTTGTGTAGGAGGTTGTTGTTGATAATTCTGCCACTGATCAAAACGTCGCTGAGTTTTATCTGATTCATGCTTATGATGTTTCTTTCGTAGCAAAATAATCGTCATAACTAAAACTGCGATGCCTGCAATAAGTAAAATTAAAGGCAGATAATCATATCCCTCGCCCTCACATCGAACTAATAGTGTAAATGGTGCTGCAATAGCCATACCTACTGAAGATCCACTGCCACCTAATTCAGATGGAAGCTCTGGTGAGGCTAAAACCTGACCTTCATAAATCTCTTCAAGATATTCACAAGAATAATCACATAAAATAAACGGAATAGTACAAGTTCGCGTTCTAAGATCGGGTGCAGCAAAGCAGATCTGCGCTGCAACAGCGTCATCTTTAGATGTACCTGATGGAATAAACTTAGAATCTGAAGAATCAATTAGCTCAGCTAGCTCACCTTCTGCAGTCAGAGTTATCTGTGAATCAACATCAAAGGGATTATATATTCCATAATCCACACAAGCTACTTGATTTGTATTAACAATTGCAGATTCAACACCATATACTAAACCTGCACCAGGTGCGGCACTAACTGGTGAGAGCATTACTAAAAAAAGTGCTATTGCGATTATATATTTCATCATACACATTTTGTTCGTTCTTCTATTTAACATTTTATATCTAATTCGTTTAAGCCTCTGCACCTCTGAACGTAATATTATTTGCATAAACACCTGAAGCCTGATTTGCAGGTATTGTTACGTAAAACTTCAAATAAACATTACTACCTTCTGCCAAAGCTGTGCCAATCGGATTATCTGCAAAATCCGTTGTTAGGCTAGAGTTATCTGAATTAACTGTTGCGTCAGTTAAATTATATGCAAGTTTTTCATTAGCAAGATCAATTGTGTCTACACCACTACGCAGACTATCATTCGCAGCAACACTCAGATCTACATACAACCCTTCTGCATCGAAAACATTAAGCACATACGTAGTTTCACCTGCGCCATTATTTCCATCTGCCGGTTCCTCAGTTACAGCAGGTACGGCATCAGTCCAAGATATTCCAGATTCAACACCAGATAATTGAAGTGCTATTGCTTTTGTGCCAACATTATATATGAATATTTCAGATTCATTTATATTACCACGAGTATCATTCATAAAATATCTCCAGCCAACAGAGTTTCCATTAGTTGCAGTCAATTCAATTGTATAATTAGCACTAACTTCTGATCCAGTTATTGGAATATAACTATAGTTCACCCAACTTCCGCTGTCATTTGTTGAGAAAATATATCCAGCTAAACCAAGATCATATGCTTCTGATTCAGTCCAGGTTAAATTAAACTCCAAAGCATTACCAATATACGCAGGTGTTTGATTAGTTACGGGATTACTATATTGTGGGGCACGATTATCAATATCAACGTTTGCTCCAGCAGTTTTATTTGTTGAATTCTCCCAAGCATCATATGCATAACAGATAAAGTCTGCACCCGCAATTGAAGTGTATGTAGATATGTTTAAGGTATAATTACCTAACTGCAAGTTTTCTGCAAGAGTGGTCCAGCTACCAGTTATGTTTGAGTCGATTGTATAGTTAAATTCGTCTGCATCACCATCTTCTGAACCTGAACAATTCAATAACATTGTTTCATTCCAGCCACCCCAGGTTCCAGCAGTTGGTATAAATCCAGTTGGTGTAATTGGTTCAGTATTTTCCAAAAAGGTTCTATTTGTTTCATTATTTTCAGTACCAACCGTGTTATTTGCATAAACTCTAAAGTCATATTCTGTACCATCCACAGTTGTTTTTGTAGTATTACAATATACATCTGTTCCAGATCCGATCTTTGTCATTGTCTCATTTACACCATTCCATTCCAACGTACAGGTCTCTATATTAGACCCGGAGGAATTAACTGAAACATTAATTGTAACCTGATTAGCAATCTGACGAACAGATGTATTTGGAGTAGGATCTTGATAGGTTACATTCAAGTCAGATAATAAACAATCATTACTTAAACAATAATACGCATTATCACACTGTGTATTGGTATTACAATCATACCAAGTTCCAGCGTTACAGAAATCATTATCTCCATCCTCATCAACATCTGCGGAAACATTAGTATTACTATAACAGACAGATTCATTTACACAATCGTTTGATTCTGAACAACAAGCATCATCTGCAGAATCACTATTATAACCATCCATTCCAGCGTCAGCTAATCGTGTGAGCCTATTTTCTCCAGCATCATCACAGCAGGTTGTTGCAGATTCATTACCTCCCAAGTTCCAATAACTTGGGCTTGATCCCTTAATACAGTCACATGCTTCTTCAAGAGTATCTCCTTCATCAGTATAAGTACAATCTGCACCCACATATGCAGTTGATCCATCACAGGCACTTGGTGTTTTTTCATCTGAAGCAGCTATTTGATCGCCACAGACATCTTCACAATTACCATCATCTCCGATGTTACCTGCATCGCAAGCATCACAGACATTATCGTCTTCATCACATCTCTGTGTGCCGGGATTCCAATCAAAGTCAGAGACGTCGTCACAATAGAATCCCTTATTTGAACCACAAACTGTTGCAGCATCACTATTTGTTGTTCCAATATCTGGTGCACTAGCATCATTTAATTCATCTGCAGCATAATTAGTTAAACAATTTCCAAAACTACTTCCTCCACAAATTCCACGAGTAACATATCCTACAAGAGGAAGTCCTACATCATCATCACAATAATCTTGCCAAGTTGCAAGTGCGCAGTCATCTACAAACTGCGGTACAGACGATTCATTTGCAACCTCTCCATCTTGACAATAATATACTGCATCATTATATACACATGCTCCGCCGCCAGAACCATCATATGCAGCACCATTACCAGAACAATTTGTAGCAACAGTTACATTACCTGTACAACCATTATCTTCACAGACACCATCTACACAGATACCAGAAACACTACATTCACTTCCAGTAGAACAACCACAACCTTCTGGACGAGTAGTCATCCAAGTATCACCATTACAATACTTTCCCGTAACTGATGCGCAAGTTGCTGAAGTATGATCATTATCTAAACTATAAACTGCGTTTGCAACAGCTCCGCAACTGTATATCTGACCATCTTTAACAATAAATGATCCGCTCGTTAAACCAGAATCAACTTCAGACCCATCAATACACGCACTTAATCCTACACCGATTTGCTCAAAATCATCTGATCCAGCATCATCACCACAACAATATTCATTATCCCAAGCAGTATCTGCCGCACCTAACCAATCATATACAGAACATCCCGATGCTGTAGAGATACATCTTGCCTCACTTGTATCTCGATCAGAACTTGTTCCTGCAACTCCTGCACTAGAACATCCAACTCCTTCCCAAATAGTTGTTGTATCAGTACAACATGTATCGGTTCCTGCTGCACAAGATGTTGAACCAGATGAATAATCCCATCCATCTGCATCGTCAGCACATAGATCTGTTGCATCATAATAACAATTTGTAGCTGTCCAACAATATCCTGCTCCATCTGCCCACGCACCTGCAGTACAACTTCCAGGAACATCTTCTGCGAAAATTCCAGTACATCCACTAGCACTACATGCGTCAGACTCATCACCGGTATCGTAATAACATTGATCTGTTGCAACTGTTCCTGGATCTAAGCAACTAGTATTTTTTGCTAAATCCCATCCCAACTCATTATCACAATTATCATTTGATGTATCATAATAACACGTATTTGTATCATCATCATAACACCAAGCATTATCATCTTCAATATAACTATACTCACAATCACTCCACGTTAGATTTTCCGGACCATCATCTTTTTCTCCATGAGTACATCCGGTTTGAATACACACTTCAGTTCCATGATAACAAAATCCATTTGCAATATCTGCATCTCCATCTAAATCACCATAACATTCAGCATTTATTGAATACGTCCAGCCATCACCGTCGGTAGGACAGCCAGTAGTGCCATAATAACAATCATTAGCAGAAGGAACCATGCAGTACAAATCAGTTGCTGAAAGCAAAGAACTTCCAACACAGGTATGTCCAAATAAATCTCCTTCAATTCCGCACCCAGCAATACTACAATCATTACTTCTATCTGCATCACTATTTATGGTATCATAATAACATTCATCTTGAGCAGTTCCTGCAGCAGTAATATTTACCGTTCCAGATGTAACATCGCACATCTCTCTATCAAAATCTGTGTGTGGTGCAGTCTTATTACCCCAACCCCAAGTAGTATCTACACCATTACCTTCATAACAAGAATCATCCTCTTGGAAATAACAATACTCCGTATCATCTGCGTCAAAGCAATAATCATCATTTCCAGTCTGACTATAATAATCTGCTGTTGGTTCATCAGTACAAACTGCCCACGTAATCGCTCCGAAAATCGTCGTATCAACATTCAAATTACAATTTACAGTTCCATCCTCACAAGAATGATCTCCTGCTCCATCATAATAACAATTATTTGGAAGAGGTGTGCTTGCTCCAGCACCAGTTGTTCCTGGAAGTGGGCAGTAATTACCATTATGATTACCTGAATCATCACACCAGTCACAATAATACTGTCGTAATGTTCCTGAACCAGTTAATTCACATCCCGTAGGACCACATGTATCGGTATAATAACATGTCTGTGCACCAGTTGGAATATGCTGCCCAGTAGTACAGGTCGGTCCACCATACTGCCCACTGTCAATACAATGATCATTACAATCTTCTTCATCAGAAGTCCAGCCATTATCCATATAAAATTCTCCATCTACACACGCACTACTACCGTCGCAATTAAAATTATAATAACAAATATTTTTTTCTAATTCCTCGCCCGCTGGTTCGTCATCAAAGCAATATCCCTCTGCACAACTACCTGAATCACAACGTACATCATCACAATCAACATTTTCTGTTAAATCTTCAGAGTAAAAGGTAGTATCTGTCTGATATCCACATATTTCCTTTTCCGTGCAACCATTAATTGAAGCTACACACCAACCACAAGTATTTCCCGAAGGTATATCATAATTAGGATCTTGCTCATCACATTGAGATGCTGCACCACATGCCGCCTCACATTGCCCATCTTCACCCTTATTATCTGCAGCATCACAATCATCACAATGTTCTCCATCATCGTCATCATAACGTTTGGCTCCTGCCAGGAAATCTCCGCCAGTAAATGTTTCAGTTGTTTCAATACATTCAGATCCCTCTGGAGGCGCGCCAGATGTCCCGCTGTAAAAAACTCCAGCACCACTATCGTGAACTATAAAGCCAGAAGTAACACACACTTCCGCTCCCTCTTCATTCGCACAGATACCGTCTTGTTCAAAATTTCCACCCCCGGCAGTGGAGTCACACGAATTTCCATTAGTATCATAACATTCATCATAAGTAAAATCGACACCGATATCACATGTAGCATCCGTAGGCCAAACATCACAATCCATCATCACAGGATCATCATAATCACAATACGATGGTGCAACAAATACACACGTCCCACCATTAGCTGCATCCCATGCCATAGTACTATCACTACAACCATAACCATATCTGAAAGCATATTCTTCGCCGCAAGTATATTGGCATATTCCCGATACACAAAGTTCACTATAGCAAGTATATGCTGCGTCTGAAGCAGGGTCTGAAGCAGTTCCCGAAGTACAACCACAATCGCCATCTTCCAATTCTAAATAAACGGTTGTACTATTTGTCTCAGTTAGATTAAGCTCGGTCGTATTCCACTTACAGGGGCCATTGTATGCATTAATTGTATAATTCAACAAATGTCCATATCTTCGTGGATTGCTATCGTCAGCAGTATAACTTGCATTAAATTCATAAAGTATTTTTTGATGCGTATATCCCGAAGCAGCAGTGGCTTCTGAAAAACCTTGACTTGTATTCTTCATGATTGCATCCACAGTAACGCCAGATAAAGCTGCACCTAATTCATCCTTAACCAATACATCAACATACCATCCAACCCAAACTTCTCCGGTGGCGTCAGCAGAACTAAAATTTATTTCATCCAGATCAAAACTAGAATTAATCATGTGCAAAGTTCCAGAACCCGTTCCCAATTCAATACTACTTGGTCGTTCGGTATTAAATGTACAATTGATTATGTCCGCATTGACCAACTCTACCGGACTTACTTGTATCGAAGTATTCCATACAGTAAAATTATTATTTGTAAAATTAAAACCACTTGATCCCAACATCAAACCAGTTGTATTTGCAACAGTTATATCACTTCGATCGATAGTATTATTATCCCTTACTGCTTCTTCTGGACCCAATACACCTGTTACGCTAATTCCAGTAAAATTACTGTAAATAGCATTTTTTGTAAAAAGATTATCTGTAAAATTCATAGCCGCAATTAAATCAAAACCCCACGCACTCCTATTTGCAGTAAAATTATTATTGTAAACTAAATTACCTGACATATAACCTGGAACAAAAACATACAATGCATGATCTTCATTTGCAGTAAAATTATTATTAAATATCTCATTAAATCGAGTATATGTTGAGCCAGGACTTTGTAAAGACAGTGCGCTAGAATTTGTTGCATTAACCTGGTTCTCCCAAACACGAACACCCCTTACTCCAAGCAAATCAAGTCCAATCGTACCGCCCAGAATATTATTTGTAGTTACATTTACATCCACAGTTCCTTGGTACAAGGACAAACCACCTAAGTTAGTAGCATTTAGAGTGTTATTTGTAATTAAAACATGCGTTGTTTCTGAGATAAATATACTATGATTACCTGCGTGGATCGTATTATTAATCAAAGATATATTATATGAATCATATACATGTATTCCATAATCTGCACCATTATGCAAAATAATCGTACAATTTGCAATCGTAATATTATCTCGCTCTGAAATATTTATTGCAATCGGTCGGTCACCTTCAAGCGTATGGCTCGTTGTAGCACTATCTGCGCAATCCAATAAAGTATCATTCTTAGTAATGGTTAGTATTTGCTCCGTCTGACAGTTTAATATATCATATTCTAATATAATATCTCCCCCATCCTCATCATCCCAAGTAATATCATCACCACATCCATAATCCCCACACTGCGTTAAACAACTTCCTGCAGAACAAACACCATCTTGACCACATTTCTCCCCAGGTAAACCCAAATCAGTATTAAAACAACCACCCTCACTACACCATTTACATCCTGAACCGGCAATACACGTAGAACAATCTAAATTCTGCATACAAAGTGGCTCATTAAAATAAGGATCATACGCCCAAGCAGTTACGCCACCAAAATCAAATCGAAGTGCAGCATAACCTGCAATATGCATGAAATTAACAAATGAACTTGTTCCGTAGCAAGTATAATCTTCAATCAAAAATTTAGTTGGTTTGAATGTGTCGTCTGCAGCTAACTCACTGAAAGCGCGCACATTGCCTTCAGCATCAACTAACTTTAATTGGTAAGTCATAGACATATCTCCACATTTTAGATCTACAAATTCCATTTCATCTGAAGTATATCCAATATCCATCATCTCTTCAGTCCAAGTAGCATTTGGTGAGGTAATCTCAAGGTCAGCAGTTCCATTTGTATTAAACAAAACTGTCCAAGTTTGACCTGAAACCAGATAAGTATATACATTTAGAATTTCGATGCCAATCTCAATTTCGAAAACTTGGTCAGATAGATGGGGTGTATTCCACTGAAGATGATCTATTAAATCATCGCCATCTTGATCTGACATAACTAAATCAATGTCGATATCATTTGTAACATCTACACGTTCACCATCTTTGTACCAATATAATTTAATCTTACTCCCATCGGTGTTTATAATATCCGTATAGGTAAGAATGTTTGTGTAGTGTATGTCCGAAGAGATCTTAACTTGTTTTCTATCTGATCCTAATTGAACTTCTTCAACAGTTGGCGCAGGTGTTTCATAGGATATTTCAAAATCCGCTATCTGCTGATCAGTAAATTCATCAGAGAAGATTATTTCTTTTTTGTTCTCAACTTCAAAAACAGTGTATTTTTCTTTAGCTAATTTCTTCTGCTGACTGGACTTAACATTTTCTGAGACAGCTGCTCCAGTTATTGTAAAACCATCTCCTTCGGAAATTTCGTTTACAAGTTCAGAGTCTTGAATTGCTGATCCAACAATACTTTCAGGAGTTTCTACGGGCGCTTCCACAACAATTTCTTCAACGATCTCGGGCAGGGCGACAGGTTCTTCCGGAACAACCGAGATGGGTTCTGAAATAATTAGATCTTCAGCGATAGGGGCTTCCTCAATAACTTCTGCAGTTGAATCATAATAATAAACTTCAATATTTGTAGCGTAACCCGGTAAAAGAATTCGGTCATCACCTGCAACTGCAAACATTGCTTCATCTGTATCTGCGGGTGCTACAGTTACCCATTGTACGGGCTTTCCGATTTCCACATTACCGACTACTTCCGATCCAGCAAAATCTGACGCTGCTTCGCTCGGAGTAAACCCGACAACATTCATATCAAAACTTAAAGACAACATAAACACAAAAATAGATAGACAAAATACTGCGAGTAAAACGTTCTGTCTTTTGAAGCTAATTCGAGAAGGACCTATTTGCATTTTAACACAATTCCCTCCCGTCCTTTAGTGAAATCTACTTTTGTTCCCTTCTTTATACCTTCATATTCAGCAATCTTTTTAGGAATAGTAATAATTAATTGCCCATTCGGCAGTCTTTGTACCTTTACCATAACCTACGCCACATAACAGTATTATAAAATACTATTAATATAAATATTAAATTTAATAGTATTTAAGTTTATCGTAGGTATAACTAACTGAAAATAAAAAACTAATATCCGTAAGTTTCAAAGAATCGATTATAAGGGATGGACTCCCAGCTAGAACTTGGGCTAGAACGATATACTGCCATGTCATTACCACATGGATATTTTATGTTCTTGTCAGTATATTCATTATGTCTCCAAACAGCATAATATGCATACCGGTTACTATTGTCTTTCAAAACAATCCAATATTTTTCGCCAGGATCTACATCGGCTTTAAGCTCAAAATCCGTCCATTGACCGATCATATGTGAAGAAGGATAATGTGTATAAATTATTTCATTTAAAGGTAAAGGTTTTGATGTTGCAATAGCCGTTCCCGAAGGTTTACCTGAATTATCTGTCTGTATTTCCACAGTTAAACGAGGTGTGTTTTTATACCACCATTTCGCAGATAGATCTAAACTTACTCGAGTAATATGTTCTTTTTCAGTAATAAATGGTTGCGCTAATTCACGCCGTCCCCAAGTTGTATCTTTGTTATAAGTTGAAACAGTTGCAGTAACTAATGAACAAGATTGGTCTTCCTCTTCAGAAACAGTGTATTTTTCGCACAAACCATTATATTCATTACACTCGGCATCACATTTTGTTTCAACAATGTCGTAACAACCCGTATCTGAATCCATAACACATTGCCAAGAATAATCATCACCTAAAAAGTTGTCACATTTTCTTGGATATTGATAAACTTCATTAGAATACCAAGGTGCTTGAGTAGTTATATATGTTCCATCGGTTGGGTCACAGCGATCATTACATCCTTTATCCGTATCCCTGCCCCAAATTACTAAATCTGTTACAATAATCTTATAATCCCCATTTTTGAAATCAAAATTTAGTAACTCTGCAGGGTCATTTATCTGTATGTCTTTCTGAGCATAAAGAGACACATCATATCTTTCGTTTCGATCTCCAGTATATGGCGCAGTAAAATCATTATCATCGATGGTTATTTCAGACTCGCCATCGAAAATTTCAGAATATAAGTGCGCAACGCCACCATTAGTCCACGCATAATACATATATTTGTAACTAACATATATTGGCGTTTCAAAAGCTTCAACATCAAAGGACGCTAATGGACTATATGTTTTACTTCCACCACGAGAACCCTGTCCACCATAACCATTACTTCTACAAAATGGCTTAGTTATACAATCAATGATTACATTACAATATGCGTCACCATTATCTGAAGAACAACCAGCTTCACAATTTTTAGCCTCTTCAACCAAATAAGAACATCCATTTGGATATTCTTTACATTCTTTAATATCATCACCAGAACATTTATTTGTACTACACTCCGAAGTACATCCTTGAACAACTGGATATGAATCTAACCCTTCAGCAGGGTATGGCGTATTTGTATTACCATAACCATCATGATCAGTATCTTCACCAGTATATGTGTCCCAAAGATTACCCGCATTGTCTTCAGAATACCAATAATTTACTCCAGTATCATCTTCTACTTTCTCATCTTCAAAATGATTATTATATATTCGATTATTCTCTGGAACATTACCACTTAAAGTATCTATAAAAATTTGCTTTTTAACATCAGATCCTGCTCTAAACCAATTATTAATAATAGTATTTTCATCACTGTCAACAATTAGGTATATAGTATTTCCATGATTTGAATAAAATTCACTATTTTTTAGCATGTTATAAGCGCTTTGATAAAAAGATACACCATCAGCATTATCTTTTACATATATGTTATCTAAAACATTGTTAGTTGCACCATACAAAAAAATCCCGCGCTTTCCATACTCTACTGTAGAATCTTTTACTTTAAGCCAATTACCATTTAAAAGAATATTTTGATCAAATGAAACAACATTGCAATTCATAATTTCAATATAATTTTGCGTTAAAATTTTAATTCCTTTGGCTTCGTTGGAACCCGTTACTTGCTTATTTTTACAATCTAAAACAATTGGTGATTCTTCCGTTCCACTAACGCCAATTATTAAACCATCTCCCGAACAAGTATTCACTGTAATTGGATCCGAAGAACTTAGCTCATAACTAGTCATTAAAGTATCGCCACAGTCACAAGTCTTTATGCCCTCACCACATTCTGCGGCGCTAGCAAATCCAATAGAAAATAAGACTGTAGCTAAAACAAATATAGCTATAATATGTAGTTTCATAATATATGATAGAACAACGAAACTTTTTAAGCTTTATGTAGCAGCACGTACGTTGAATTTTAATCGTTATATATGCTCTGGATATACAATGTATCTGCCTCAGGGTTCGGGCTTTCGCAGATCAAATATCCGCCAATCTTATTTGCTTTGAGGCTAGCAACAAATGCTTTGATATTAAAATCAGAATCCTCAAACATAAGGTGGTTTCGCTCACCTTTTTCACCATAATTAATTCCAGAAACATGCATATGGAGATCCTTTAGCGCAGATTTACCGAGCACCTCAGCAACACGGTCAAATATCTTATCAAAGTCCTTTTTTGAGTTAAATTTTCCATTGGATCGAGCATGCAAGTGGGCAAAATCAATGCAAAATCCGGTTCCGATCTCTTTTGCTAGTCTAAGAAGCTCGTCAAGATCACCAAAAGCAGTGTGCTTGCCAGTTAGTTCTGGGGAGATCTTAATATCGATATTATTACGTTTTAGTTCTGCTTGAATCTTTTGAAGCGATTCTTTAACGATTTGATATACTTCCTCGCGATCTTTTTTCATGTAATATGCCGCATGAAAAGTTACAGATTTAGCACCTGCAATAGCTCCGATCTTAGCACTCTTCAAGATTCGTTCCATAGAAGCGTGTCGTTTTGCAGGTTCAGGTGAATTAAAATTAATGTAAAATGGTGCGTGAACGGTTAACGCAAGGCCGGTTTTCTTAGCAACTTCGCCAACTTTTTTAGCTAACTCTGGGGACATATAGATACTATGTACAAACTCCAACTCCATTACGCCAAAACCTAATTCGGCCGCCTTGGCTGTTCCTGCAACGATACCTCGCTGTTTTGGAGTAGAGTCTGGAATACCTGCATTACCGATTCTTAACATTTCAGCAAGTACCTCGCATAATTGAAATCTGCAAATCTTTGATTTGTAACATATTTATTCAAATAGCTACATTTATTTAAAGGGTGCGAAGTACAAATTACATGGCTGGCGGAACTGGAACGGGTGGAATTCTTATTCAACCTAAAACCGATTGGGTATCTAAGACAGAACATTTTAAACATGACGGCGGTGATAAATATCATGCAATATATACTTCAATAGAAAAATACCGCGATCTCTCTGAAGCAAAACAAGACCTTGAAGAACTTGCAAGTGAGAGTCAAATGGTGCTACGTGAAGGATATCTAAATGGCAAAGATCTAGCATATACAATTGGAACAAAACACTGGTATGGATTCAGACAAAAGTTTTCGATTAGACAAAGTAATTCTGGGCTAATGGTATTAATGAGTAAAAAACTAATACTACAACATGTGGCGATATTGGAGCAAATTCATGACGTTCTAAAATCAGATGACTCTTAAAGCAAGTGCAGCGATAGCAATTGCAGTAACTAAAACAATAACCACTTTTGGCTCGATCATGATAAATGCCTTTGCTTCATCTTCAAAATATCTTGTGATTCCACCTTCAGATGAAGGCATTCGAACCTTATTTCGTCTTCCCATGATTATAAAGTGATCCCGGACAGTAAGCTGCCTTTTGTACCTCTCCACTTAAATGGACAGAGGATACTGGTATTCTACTTAGCGGCGCAATGGCCTTGCACGCATCCAGGTCAACGTATTTCACCTAATTCTCAGCAATCTCCCATAAAGGTCATAGTGCACTGAAAACAGTGTATTTCTGTAGCCGACCGAGCCGATTAAAGCTCATTGGACTTAGCGCGTGGGCAGACTTTCCTGAGTAATTTACCGAAGTAAATCCCCTTCACCAGCTTGCCCGGCATCATAAATATGCATAAATCTAAGTTTAAAAGAGTTATGGATCAAGGCATTTTCTAAACATATACAAATAATAGATACTTCTTCAACAAGTATCAACATCAAGAAGATAATCAAATTCAGGTCTAGATTCACCAGTTCCAAACAAATAATATTGTGGAATAACATCACGATATGCTAATAACCTTGCTTGCTTGCTACTTCCAACGATTTCATCGAGTTTTCTTATTACACGTTTAAACTCTCGCGCAGTTACTCCTTTTTTTAAGTCATTCTGATTAACTATAGAAAAAGTAACACCATCAAAACTAGAAACTCGCTTAATTAAAAGATTAGGATCTTTAGGATTTACTCTACAATAAGAAGGTCTCTGGTGTTTTGCTTTAAAGCCCGCAGGTAAATCATCTCCGCGCATAAGTAAACCGTGCGAAGTATCCATGATTACACGAACTGGTTTGATTCCTCTCTTTGGATCAAAAGCTTGACTTACGCTATGAACATTGGTTAATGACATATTATTACTTAAAGATAACCCTTATAAATGTTTTGAAAATAGCTGACGCTAAACTTGATTAAAAAAGTAATCAATAGAAGCATTGCACACAAACACGATCTTTTAGTAGCTGCATGCTGAAAGTCTCGTTGCCTTGACTCTTACACACCAACCCTATCAAACCCATCTTCTATGGGTGATCAGACAGTCTCTTTTCACGTATGGCTTCGTTCTTAGATGCTTTCAGAACTTATCCTTTTCGCGCGTAGCTGCCCGGCCTGCCTTGTCAGACAACCGGTAGACCAGAGGCGCGGATCCTCCGTTCCTTTCGTACTGAGAGATTCTTACACTCAGACTGCCAACACATCCAGTAGATATTATACAACCTGTCTCGCGACGGTCTAAACCCAGCTCATGATGCCTTTTAATCGGTGAACCCCCGCACCCTTGGTGGCTTGTGCACCACCAGGATAGGCAAAGCCGACATCGAAGTAGCAAGCGCCATGGTCGCTATATACAAGCAATATTTGGAAGAGGTTCAATTCTCCAAAGATCCTTTCTATAAGAAAGAATGCTAATGTACGCTAGCATGGCACCACTCAATTATCCCCGAGGTAACTTTTCTATCAGATCGAACGCTCAATAAAAGTGAACCGATGTTCGCTAATCCCCACTTTCGTGCCGAGGTTGCGTGCTTTTAACAACCTCGTCAGGCTAGCTTTTAGATTTGCCCTCTACTCCCGATTTCCGACCGGGATGAGCTAACCATTGGGTCCTCTTGATACTTTTTCAAGAGGGTGGCGCCCCACCCAAACTACCCACCTATAGGTGTCCTCTGAAAGAGTAAGTTATACAATTTTAGAAGTGTAGTGTTACACTTTTGACTCCCCTTACACCGGAATGCAAGGATATAACGCCTCCTACATACTCTATGCAACTAAAATCGAATAACAGCTACAGGCTATAGTGAAGTTCTACGGGGTCTTTACTTCCCACTGGACGTCTGTGGCCCGTGCACCACAATAGAATGTTCAA
>Ga0233431_1001952_pt1 | contig 31860 bp, 26 predicted proteins | sample SI_118_April2016_FD_179867 | JGI IMG/M metagenome (GOLD analysis project Ga0233431, IMG submission 179867) | Seawater microbial communities from Saanich Inlet, British Columbia, Canada - SI_118_April2016_200_MG | ecosystem: Environmental > Aquatic > Marine > Inlet | place: Canada: British...
TCAAGACTCAAGACTCAAGACTCAAGACTCAAGACTCAAGACTCAAGACTCAAGACTCAAGACTCAAGACTCAAGACTCAAGACTCAAGACTCAAGACTCAAGACTCAAGACTCAAGACTCAAGACTCAAGACTGATCTTCATATCTCTATATGTAAACGTTCGATCAATGAGTACAAAGTTGGGCGTGTAATATCTAGCAATTTTGCGGCATCAGAAATATTGTTATCTGTCTCCTGTAATGCTCTACGAATCGCTCTTCTTTCTGCAGTACTTCTGATTATTTTTAAGTTCAGAGTTTCGGTATCTTCATCTATCAAGTCTGTTTCATTTTCAGTAGACAGTTCTATATTCAAGTCATCCGCCTGTAAGATATTAGTGTCAGACATAATGACTGCTCTACGTATGATTTGATCTAACTCTCTAACATTACCTTTACACTCATAATTCATTAGCAGATTTTCAGCGGAAGGACTTAAAGTTTTAATATTTTCATTTTGCTGTTCAGCATATTTCTTAAGGAAAAAATTTGCCAGTAAGACAATATCATCCTCGCGTTCACGTAATGGAGGGAGTTCGATAACAATATCACTGATACGGAAATACAAATCTTCTCTAAACTGACTTTGTTGAATCATCTCTTTGATTGAACGATGAGTCGCACAGATGACCCGGGTATTGATTTTAATACTCTTAGTTCCACCAACACGTTCTATGACTCGTTCCTGTAAAAAACGTAACAGCTTAGCTTGAAGGTCCAGTGGCATATCACCTATTTCATCCAGAAATAAAGTGCCGTTATTAGCGACTTCAATTTTACCGATTTTCTGACTGCTGGCTCCAGTGAAGGAACCTTTTTCATGCCCAAAAAGTTCACTTTCTAACAGACTATCAGGGATGGCTGCGCAGTTTATTGCTACGTATTTTCCTGATGCGTATTGACTTAAGTTGTGCAGAGCTTTGGCAATAACTTCTTTGCCTGTACCGCTTTCACCTAAAACCATAACACTTAGATCACTAGGTGCTATTTTCTCTACAATTTGACAGGTTTTTAACATGCTGGCACTGGAGGCTATGATGCCATCGAGTGGGGATTTAAGAGTCTTCTCAAGCAACGCCTTATTTTCCTGTTCAATTTCATACAGGTGAAAGGCTCTCTCTACAACTAAGGTGAGACTTTTGGCATCGACTGGTTTGTTGAAGAAGTCATAAGCACCAGAATTGATTGCTTTTAGGGCATGTTCTCGATCCTCCTGGCCGGTTACCACAATAATTTTTGTAGCAGGAGCTTTAGATAATATTTTCTCAAGTATTTTAAAACCAACAGAAAAGCCACCGGGATCGGGAGGTAAACCCAGATCAAGAGTTATTACCTGAGGTGACTCTTTGTTGAAAATTGACAGAGCTGAATCTTCATCATCTGCCAGATGTACTTCAATATCACTGAAGCACCAGCGAAGCTGTGACTGTAACCCCGGGTCATCCTCAATGATTAATAGTTTTCTGTTCATAAAATATTTTCATAAATGGGTAAGGTTATTGTAAAAGTGGTACCTGAATTCTCAATGCTGGTTACCTGGATATCACCACTAACTGAACGTATGTACTCTCTACTTTGGTAAACTCCAATACCCATGCCCGAAACTCCTTTGGTGCTATCAAATGGTTTAAACAAGTGCTGGGTTATGAATTCTGCACTCATACCTTTACCATTATCTTTGATTTTAATTTCAATATTCTTATCTGCTAGTATACCTAGATCGATAAGAACAACCCCGTTTTTGTCAGTAGACTCTAAAGCATTTTGGATTATATGTTTTATAGAAGATGTTAGTTCTTCTCTATTTCCATTTACGAAAATATTACGGGATAATTTTTTGTTAAGTTTAGGCTGTACTGCAAAATGTTGGTATTCTCCAACAATAGATTTAATAATCTCTGTAATGTCAAATGCTGATATATTGGACTTTTTTTTAGGCTCTTTGAGCTGTAGAATAAGGCGCTGCATTTTATATGTAACATGTTCAAGAGTGTTTAGCATATCTTCTATGAATGCAGGGTTATTTTTATGAATCTTACCATTATCAACAAGTAGTAAAAGTTGGCTTAACAGGGTCTTAAGGTCATGTACTAAAAACGCGGTCATTTGGTTGACTTGTTTGAAACGCTCAGCTTGTTGTAATTCTGAAGTTGATTTATTCAAAGATAGTGACAGGGCAATCTGGTATGCAATGATATCGAGCAAATCCTGGTCTTCAATATCTAAGTCTATTTGAGTATCTGACTCTTTAAGGTGAATAAATCCAAATAATTCATCATTAACCCAAAGAGGTAATATTAACCAGCTTTTTAATTTTGAGTTAAACCAATCGTAAGTTTCAGGCTCCTGGCTATCATTGATATAATTATTCAAGGTGAAAAGTGATTTTTTCTGTCGAATAAATTTAATTAAAGAAGAATTTTTGGGTAAAGTAGGGTAGCCATTAGCCTTCATTTTCCATACTGATGCACAGTGATATTGGTTATTTTCAAAGATCCATAAACTAGCGCCCTTGCTTTCTACTATCTGTCCGGCAGACTTCAATGAACGTTGGTAAATTGACTCGTCTGCATTGAGTGTTAACAGGGTATCTGAAAAACGTTTCCATTCTGTCCGATAATCATATTTATTTCTAAACGTTCTGTTCATGTACCTGTTAAATTTTATTTTTAAACTGGACGAAAACATTAAAGCGATTAGTAATACTATGGAGGTGAATAAAAAAGTAATCTGTAGAAACTCCCCCCATTCACCACTTTCCTGTTTAATTATGTAACCTGCAAAGGACATGATAATTAAATATAAACCGCTTCCGATAAGAGTCGCGGAATGAAAAACGAACTCTCTGGAAATATGCAGCCCAGGTGCTAAGTTTGGGTTTCTAACGGCTGCAAGAATAAGTGTCGGAATGATTAAAACGTTTACAATGCCTCTTGCACTCCAATACTCGTAATCAATTTTTTGTACTAAAAGGGCATCGGCAAAAACAAAAAAATCGAAGCAGAATATTGCTCCGGCGCTAATAGCAAAAAAACTTATTTTGTCGTGACTATCTGAAGAAGTGTTACGGTATAAATGTTCAACCAGAATAAGTCCGAGAATGGAAAAAATCATCAACCAACCTATCAGTATTATATTAGGTGTTTGAAATTGTAAAAGGTTATTTAAATAGTCATTTAGTATTAAAAAAGCAACAGCAATAACAAAAATAAGGATAATTACAATAGGTGCTAAGGGGTTATTTATACTTAATTTAAATGGTTTTTGCTGATATTGTCCGGAAACATGTTGTAAAGTATAAAACCAGGTGAAGTAACGAAGAAGTTCTGCAATGAAAACCATTTCAAAGGCAATAGAGGAACCCATTTGGCTAAGGGTAAGTGTTCCACTCCATATCAGGGTAGCAGTAATTAAGAGTAAAAAAAGTTTGCCTTGTTTCTGTTTGTGTAAGCTAAAAAAAGAAATAATGAGAATTACTAGATATAGCAATGTACTGATGGCATAACTGATGAAGCCGATAGATGAATTTATAAAAAAAAGTAATTCCATGATCTATTATTGCATTGGTCACTTGGTGAGTAATTTATAGGGTGAACCCGTGGTGTATTTAGAAAAGTGTAAGTTATTCAAGCTCATAAATAGGTTGTCATTATGTTTACAAAAAAAATGGTAATAATATGAGTAACTTACAAAGTGTTTATAACAAAACTTTAGTTTTATTGCACGAAATAGAAGCTAAAGATAATTTTCTAAATCAAGTATGAACGCCAAAGCTGCCAAATAAAAAATTACTTGCTTAAAGACTTGCGGCTAAAATTTAGGAGTTGATTATAAGAGTTTTTTATTTAGACAGCTACCCGATAAAGTTGAAAGCCATATAGAGCTCTCTAAGTACAACCGAAGAGTCCAGAGGTTGAATTTTAAGCTTGAAGAAATAAGGTCAACTAGTAACTATATATTCTTCTAATGATTTCAAGTTATATTTCGTGTTGTAAGTTATATAGAGCTATTCATAACTCTTAATAGTTTTTTCAAAAAATTATAATGTGATCATCTCCACAAATACTTAAATTGTTAGGGCTTTAAACTTGTATTTACATCAACTGTTGGTAAGATTCATGCGGCTAAAAATCTTCATGGCCTTGAAAACAGATTTTTATTTTAATATTGTTGAGTATTCAGTAAGTTATGAACTTCCTAGTAACCACTAAAACTCGATAATAATAGGCTATACTTTTATATCAAGAAGTGTTTTAAAGTATTTAATCGACCTGATCTGGAGAAAAAATGGTATTTAAACAGCAAGTTATTCTATCCGCTCTGCTTCTAGCATTAGTAGGTATTTCTGGGTGCAGCTCGACCAAGAGTATGTTGTTACCATCAGGTGCTATTTTGGAACCAGTTAATTACTTAATAGGTCCTGGTGATAATCTTCAGGTTTTTGTTTGGAGAAATCCAGATTTAAGTTCAAATGTAATTGTTCGGCCGGATGGGAAAATATCAGCTCCATTAATTGATGAGCTTGATGTTAATGGTTTGCAGGCTATAGAAGTAGCTAGAAGTGTCGAAGCTATATTGTCTAGGTATATCAGAGAACCAAAAGTATCAGTTATCATTTCTGGATTTAATGGTACGTCGGGGCAACAAATTAGAGTAATAGGTAATGCAACTACTCCAAAGGTTATTCCGTATCGAGCAGGTATGACTTTATTAGATGTAATGATAGAAGTGCAGGGGTTGTCTGAATTTGCTGATGGAGATAATGCTCAGTTAATTCGAATAGTTAATGGGGAGCAAAAGCAGTATACAGTATTGCTAGACTCACTAATTAGGGAGGGAAATATTGCTCATAACAGAGCTTTAAGTCCTGGTGATACCATTATCATTCCTGAGCCCTGGTTATAGAAATTAGGTAGTACTCAAATATTATGGAGAGTTTTGAACAGTTAAAAGAGCTGATATTTCACTATTTACGTGCGATTTGGAAAAATCGTTGGTTAGCCATTGTAATAGCTTGGTTGGCATTCGTATCTGGTATTGTTGTTGTCGATCAATTAAAAGATAGGTATACCGCAGAAACTAAAGTATATATTGATACAACTTCTGTGTTAGGTCCTCTCTTAAAAGGTCTTGCTATAGAAACTAATATACAAAGCTCTATTCAAATAATGGTAAGGAAGTTATTAAGTCGCCCGAACCTGGAAAGAGCTATCCGTTTAATGGATTTGGATATTAACACCCAAAATTCTCAGGAAATGGAGTTATTAGTTGAAGACATTAAAGATAGAATTAAAATTTCTTCTAGGGGAGGTTCCAAAAGGAAAGTCTCAAATGTTTATACCATTTCTTTTGATGATGACAATGCTAAAGAAGCAAAGAAAATGGTTCAGGTTTTACTGGATATATTTATAGAAGATGCATTGGGTAAGTCTGCAAAAGAGTCTGATTCAGCAATTACTTTTCTGGACAAACAAATTAGTAAATATAATCAACTTCTGGAGTCAGCTGAACAAAGATTAGAAGCATTCAAAAGGAAAAATGTTGGCGTAATGCCAAAAGATGGTGACAATTACTTCAATCGATTACAGGCAATGAGTGCTAAGTATGATGGAGCCCTTTTATTATTAAATGAATCTGTAAATAGGCGCGATAAGTTAACTACCCAGTTAAATATGTTGTCGGAGAAGAAAGCTGAGCAAGTAACAATCAGTAAGTACGATATAAGAATTACAGAGCAGGAACGAAAATTAGAAGGTTTGTTATTAAATTATACAGATGCTCACCCAGATGTTGTTAATACTCAGCGGATTATTGATTCATTAATAGAAAAGAGTGATGAGGAGCTTAAAAAGGTTGCTGAACATTCTGCTCAAGCTTCTAAACTTGATAATCCTGTTTATCAAGAGTTGCAGATTTTATTAAGTGAGACTGAAGCTAACATTGCTTCATTAAATGCCAGAGTTAAAACCTACAAGGAAAAGAAGGAGTCATTAAAGAAATATGTAGATATTATCCCTAGAATTGAATCTGAACTGAAACGTTTAAACAGAGATTATCTAATTCATAAGCAAAATTATTTAGAGCTGACTAAGCGCAGAGAGAAAGCTATAATCTCTGATGAGGTAGATTCTGGAACTGAAAAAATAAAATTTCGAATCATTGAACCTCCAAGGGTTCCTAGCATAGCTTCATTTCCTAATAGGCCGCTATTTGACTTTGTTGTATTATTGCTTGCAATTGGATTTGGGTATGGTGTGGGATTATTAATATCGTTGGCTAAACCAGTTTTTTATAATACAAAGGGGTTACGTGATTTTACCGGCTTGCCTGTTTTAGGTTCAGTTATAAAAATTGATACTAATGATGTATTGAGGTCGCGAAAACGTAATGTGTATTTATTTGTATTAGCTAATATTCTATTGGTAAGTGTTTGTGCTGTGGTGGTATACCTTCATAGTCAAAATATTATTTTAGTTAGTAAATTGATTCGGTTAATTGGATGAAGTTAACCGAAGTGAGATGTTTTTTTTATACTATTTGCCAGTTTGGTTAATTTACATAGGCAACAGATAAGTGCTTAATTTTAGATAGAACTCCATAATTTTAATTGATTGATATTAGAAGTGAAACGACATAGTCTAGAAAAAAAAATAAACGAAGTGCTTCATCAGGATGATGAAAAAAAAGCAATTGAAATGATTGATACTGGTGAAATTGATTTTGATTTGACCGGACTGTTAGAATCAAAAGTTTCTGACGAAGTTGATAGTTTTCAATCTATTAACCCTTTAAAGGCTTTCTCTCGTTCTGTTGAAGTAGATTTGGTTCGACTAAATAACGATGGTTTTATCACTCCTAAATATTCAAATACATTATTATCTTCGACTTATAGAAGAATTAAGAGGCCGCTTTTAAATAATATTGCTGGAAAAGGTGCTAGTCAGGTAAAAAATACTAACATGATAATGTTAACTAGTGCATTACCAGGCGAAGGAAAGACTTTTTCATCGATTAATTTGGCTATTAGTATTGCTATGGAGCAGAATAAAAATGTTCTATTAGTCGATGCAGATGTTAATAAGGCTTCACACTATAAAATATTTGGAATTGAAAATATGCCAGGCTTGACAGATTTTTTACTTGGTGATGTTGATAATTTGAGTGATGTTTTATGCCGTACTAATATTCCATCGCTCACATTATTGTCTTCAGGCACAGCATGTAATTACTCTACAGAATTATTTGCAAGTGAATCGATGGATAAGTTCATTGATGAAATATCGATCCGTTATCAAGATAGAGTAATAATTTTTGATGGACCCCCATTATTAAATACTACTGAAGCAACTGTACTGGCAGAGCATATGGGGCAAATTATTATGGTTGTTGAGGCTGAAAGTACACTGAACCATATTGTTAAAAAGGGGCTAGACTTCATTCGAAATGAGATTGTTCTATTGCTTTTAAATAAACAACGTGAAAAAGCAAGTGAAGAGCAGTACGGCTATGGCTATGGAAATAGTTCCTAGTTTAACCTATGCAAATTAACTTTGCCTATAAACTTGTAAACCGCTCAGGCATAGCCTTATTAGGTATATTCTATGCTTTACCTGTCTCTTTATATGCGTCTACAGAAATTACTCCTCGAATTACAGCAACGCAAACACTTTTTTCGAATACGACGATCGCATCCGATGAAAACGGACAACTAACCTCTATTTCCCCTGGTTTTATTTATCAAATTAATCAACATAAATCACAGTTTCTATTTGATTATACATTTAATCAGGAGCGTTATACGGGCTTAAATATAGATAAAGATGAAGAAAGTCATAACTTATCCATGTTATATAATATTACCCATATATCAGATCATTGGACTTCGCAAGTTTTAAGCAATATCATCAGGGCGTCAGTCAGTTCTGACGGAGTACAGTCGTTTGATTCGTTGATTAATGCTACAAACACTAAAGAGCTAAGAACCTCTGCAGTAAAAACTGAATTAACTAGAGATTTTCAGCAGATATTTAGTCTAAATACTCAACTTTTGGCAGACTATGCTGATTTTGAAGATTTGGAAAGTACTGACAGTGTTGGCTTTAAGCTTTTTCTGGATAACAAATTATCTCTTAAAAAACTATTCTGGAGAACGGAACTTAGCAGCATAAAGACGAACTCATCTGTCGATTCTGAGCAGTTAAATTCTATATTAGTTGGTTTGAACTATCGTTTCACTACAAAATATTCTGCTTTTATAAACAGTAAGGTTGATGATACTAGTGATGATAAACTTTATGAGAAAGCGACTATCGTTGGATTAAACTGGTTTCTTCATAGAAATAGTTTCATAAATATTGGGGCAGGTGTTAGAGGCAGTGATAACAGCTACTCTTTAAGCTCAAGATTTAATAGGAAAAGACTAGAGCTCTCGGTCAATTATAATGAAACTGTTACTTCCTCAAGAAATGAAGTTATTACTCAGTTTGCTGATGAAACAGGTGTAATAAATACTTTTCAGTCATTAAATATTATTCCTGTTTTACAGAAAAAAACAGATGTAAAGCTTCTGTTTACCGGAAAAAAGTCGAGTCTAAGCGTTTCTTATTCTTCTGTTAGAAAAATTATTGAGGATACCGATTCTCCAGAAGAGAATACAAAAGCTTTAAACTTGAGCCTTTCCCGAAAACTATCGTTTAAGTCATCAGTTGAATTTAAATATCAGGTGCAGGACAGCAGATCAAGTGAAGAAAATGAAGTTACAGACTTTCGTTTTGTTTATAACCGAAATATGTCTAAAAAAATGAAATTGATTGCTGAACTTATACACTCTACTCAGGATTCTAATATACTAGAAAATGAGTATGATTTGAAAATGTTTAAAATTGGTATTTCCACTGCTTTTTAATTAGAAATTTTTTCTGAAGTAGTGACTCTATTTAATTGAGTCCTTTTTAGTGGTTCTCATATTTCCTTTGATCATTGCAAATACTACCTTTGATCATTGCAAATACTACCTTTTCAATTTATGTAGTTCTGCTTAAAAGAATAAAGCAAATACCTTTTTACTGTATTAAAAGCATACGTTTATACCATGCAGCTTTAGTTGCAGATATTAATGATGTTTTCTGGAAGTTACTGTGTCATAGATCCAAGGGTAGTATTTTTAATATCTTAGGTTGTTTGATGTTTAACCTGTTTGAAAATAGGTGTAAAAAATTTTGACAAATTAGAGATTTATCTGTCAAAGAATTTTACAACAGACTTTTTTAGTAAACTTGTAATGCTGTAAGTTCTTGAATATATTGATGAATATATCTATTGGCACTGATACTGCTTTATATTAAGCACAATGGCAGTAAATTCTACGAAAGCTGTGATTAAATATTTTAACTTTTTTGTTATATAGGATTAATATTATGAATAAATTTACTAAAACATTTATGGCAGCTGCTCTTTTAGCTATTTCAAGTATTGCAAATGCTGCTTTTATTTCCGGAAACCTGGATTTTGACAGTGCTCACGGTGTTTTTGATGCAATACCCGGTTCTGCTGCTCCAGGAGCTACGACATTAACAATGTTTGCTGATGCTAATGTAAGCTCTCTTGCTACGCTAGTGACTGGCGATTTTGGTGCTAACTTAACACTTGGTGAATCAGTTACTTTTGATACATCAACAATTACATTTGATCCTACTTTTAACGGTACTATTTCAAATTTTTGGTCAGCAGGTATCTTTTCCTTTGATCTTTATTCTTTAGAAGAAAGGCAGGAAACGGATTTAGGTCCTTTTGGTTTTATTGATCTTTTAGGTACTGGTGTATTAAGGGGTGCTGGTTTTCAAGATACTGAAGCAGTAATGAGTATTACAGGTACTGGAGTTCAAACAACTTTTACTCTTTCTGCTACTACTGTTCCTGAGCCAAGCATTATTTTCTTATTAGGTGCTGGACTTGTCGGTTTAGGTTTTGCTAAAAGGGCACGTAAATCTGCTTAATCTGATTTCTGCTTAAAAATTAAAAACCAGGCTTTATGCCTGGTTTTTTTTGCCTGAAATATAGGTAAATACATTACTGATAAAAAAATAATATTTAGAATATACAGGAAGGTGTATAACCACTTAAATATTAATTTTTTATTTGTGACTAAAGTCTTTGTTTTATGTTTTTTATCATGGCAGAATTCTGTCTCTTTAATCACAGAAGCTCTTTAATTTAATGACTGTAACAAATGCTATCTCGATAGATGTAGAAGATTATTTTCAGGTTTCTGCATTCGAAAATAGTATTGATCGTAAAAATTGGGATAGTTTAGAGCATCGGGTTAGCAAAAACATGGATAAAGTTTTTGAAGTACTGTCAGATACTCATGTACAGGCGACTTTTTTTATTTTAGGGTGGGTGGCTGAAAGATACCCAGAAATGGTAAAAAAAATTACTAAAAATGGACATGAGATAGCGAGTCATGGTTATGGACATCAACGTGTAAGTGATTTAACAAGGAAAGAGTTTAAAGAAGATGTAACGCGTGCCAAAGGAATCCTTGAGGATATTAGTGGTATCCAGATACAAGGTTATCGGGCACCTAGTTACTCAATAGGTAAGAACAATATCTGGGCCCTAGAGGTACTGGCAGATACTGGTCATCAATACAGTTCTAGTATCTATCCCATCAAACATGATCACTATGGTTACCCGGAGGCTCCTCGTTTTGTTTTTAAAGATGAGAACACCGGGTTGATAGAAATACCAATTACTACAATGAAATTATTCTCTAGATTATACCCGGCAGGGGGAGGAGGTTTTTTTCGTTTTTATCCCTACTCTTTCTCTAAGTGGGCAATTAATCGTGTCAATCAGGTTGATAAACAACCTTCAGTTTTTTACTTTCATCCCTGGGAGTTAGATCCAGACCAACCCAGGCAGGTTAATATTTCAAGAAAAAGTAAATTTAGACATTACCTGAACCTTAATAAAACTGAACCCAGACTAAGGCAATTATTGACCGACTTTAAATGGGGTAAAGTATATGATGTTTTTATAGAGGGAAAGCAGCTATCGACTTATCCACTGAGTTAATATGTTATAAATAATAACTATAAATATTTGTATGCTCTGTCAATATATTAGTCTTAGACTATATTAATATGACAGGATTAAATGGAATATAAATTAGATATAAAATCAATGAGAACAATACCAATGAGAGAATCAATCCGCGTAATACTACTTTTATTTAGTGTTTTGATTACATTTTCCTGTTCACAACAACTAACTGTTGAGGAATATATTCAATCCGGTCAAGACAAGATGAATGAGAAAAATTGGGGGGCAGCTATTATCGAATTTAAAAATGCTGTAAAGCAGTCTCCCGACAATGCAAAAGTAAGAGTATTATTAGCAAAAATATATCTCAAAACTTTCTCAAGTGATGCTGCGATAAAAGAGATTACCCGATCTATAGATTTAGGTCATGATAAAAACTCATTGTTAGTCCTTTTAGGAAAAGCTTACCTGCAAAAGAATGATAGTAAAAATATCTTAACTGAAATAAGTACTAATAATTCTCAGTCATCAAGTACTAAAGCTGCCATTCATGCTCTTAGGGCAGAAGCTTATCTAAAAATCAAGAAGATAACTGAAGCTAAAGTTGAACTTGATAAAGCTAAATCACTCGATGAGAGTAATGCGGATGTAAGATTGGCATGGGCTCAATATGAAAAGATAAGTTCGAATATTTCTGCTCAACGAGAATGGCTAAGGCCATTGATTGAAAATGGAGAAGGTTTAGCAGAAGCCTGGAGTCAAATTGCTCAGATTGAACAGCTTTCTGGTAATAATGAAGCAGCTGAAAATGCCTATACAAAAGCAATTAAAACAAGAGGGATAATTCATATAGATGTTTTGAAACGTGCACTGTTAAGAATTACTCAAAAGAATTTCCAGGGATCTCTAGATGATATTAACATATTAAAAAAGGCTGGTGTAGAGTGGCCTATGGTAGGTTATGCAGAAGGATTGGTTTCATATTATAAGAATGAATTTGATATAGCGCAGTCTTTATTTGAAAATGTTTTATCTAAGAGTCCTGATTACATGCCTGCTCGATTGCTTGTTGGTTTAACTCATTTTAATAAAAAAAATTACCAAAGTAGTATTGTAAATCTGGACTTTTATTTAACCCGTTTTCCTGATGCATTTCAGGCTAACTTTATTTATGCAGCATCCTTGCTCAAACTAAATAAGTCTGATGAGGCTATTTCAATACTACAAAAACTCGATAAATTAGAACCTAATAATTTCAAATTATTGTCACTTTTAGCTAATGCATATTTAATTAACATGCAACAAGAAAAGAGTGTTCAGGTACTTAATAGAGCTGTCGAACTAGAGCCATCTCAGGCTCGCATACGATTACAGTTGGGTTCAGTATTATTACGAGAAAACTCCGACCTTGAAGATGCTCAGCAACAATTGATTAAGGCTATTGAATTAGATCCTGAGTTATTCCAGGCGGATTATGCGCTTTACATGAGTTATATGCGGACCAAAAAATTCAAACTAGCTAGAGAAGTTTCACTCTCTCTAAAACGTAAACAACCTGATGATACTTTAGGTTCAAATCTTGAAGCTATGAGTTATATGGTCGAGGGTGATAAAACTAAAGCAATATCTGTATTAAAAGAGATTCTTAAAAATGTACCAGCTGACCCTACATCTTCTAATAATCTGGCTAGAATATACTTGCAAGATAAGCGGGTAGATGAAGCAAAGGATATATACTTATCTGTTCTTCAAAAGTTCCCAACAAATTTAAAATCGATTAACCAGTTGGCTTTAATTGAAGCAAAAGCTAATAACCCTGAAAAAGTTTTAGAATGGCTAAAACTAGCGGTTGAAAAAAATCCAGATGCTCTTTCTGCAAAATTATTACTGGCTACTCAGTATTTACGTAAAAATGAACCTGCAATTGCTATTAAGTTATTACGAAACGCTAAAATCGAAGACAAGAAAAAAGCAAGTTATATAATGCTGTTGGCTAAAGCTAAAATGGGTGTTAAAGAATATCAACATGCAACTGCCAGCTTAAAGTCACTAGTATCCAAAAGACCTGAATTAAGCTCGGCTTATTTTTTACTTGCTCAATCATATGCCTATCAGAGTAATAAAATTAAAATGCGTGAGTCACTAAATAGCACTATCAAGTTAGTGCCTGAACACTTATCTGCTAACTTAATGCTGGCTCGGCTGGATTTATTAGAAAGAAAAGTTGATGACTTTAAAGAACGAGTAGATATGTTATTTAAAATGTATCCTGATAATAATAATGTTCAGCTTTTGTATGCAAAGGCACAGTCAAGTGATAAAAGTTATGATAGTGCTATAAAAACTCTTAAGGCATTGATGAGTGAGGCACCTCGATCAGAAGTGATTATAGATTTATCAAAAAATCAATGGAATCATGGTGATAAAGAAGGGGCTATCTCTAGCCTGGAAATCTGGCTTCAGGGGAATAAAGAAGACAAAAATGCATTAATGTTACTCTCGCAATATTATTTAGGCGAAAGAAGAGCCACTGATGCTAAAAACACTTATCTTGCATTGGATAAGCTATTACCTAATAACTCTGTCGTGCTAAATAATCTAGCCTGGTTAATGTTAGATTCTAATGTGGAACAGGGTATTATTTATGCAAAGAAAGCTCTGATTCTTGAGCCTGAAAACCCGTTAATTGAAGATACTTTAGCTATGTTACTGTTAGAAAAAGGGGATAACGCTGACGCTTTAATTCACTCGCAGATTGCAGCAAATAAACTACCCAATGTAATTGATATCCAATTTAACTATGCTAAGGTACTTATTGTAAATAATCAAAAAGATAAAGCGAAAATGATACTCCAGAATTTGTTAGCGAAGAGTGATAGTTACGATAAACGTAAAGTGATTTCTAAGGAATTAAATAAAATCTGAATTTGGTGTGGAGTATCGAACAGGTTCATATACTAAGTACAAATAGAATACCATTTAGTATGGGTGATTACATTTTGTGCTAAATTGTTTTAGGGAGATGTAACTGAACGAGTTAGGGCGTTAGTCTGGCAGAAGTGTGACAAATTTGAGATTGTAATATTCAGGGTAGTGGTGAGTAAAGTTCACGTTTATATGCTGATCTCATTACCTCCAACGAAGAGCTGTCAGAAATAATGAGACAAATTTAGGGAAAAATATCATTGAAGCTATTTGAAGAGTATCCTCTTTCTCAATAAGAAATGCTTGGGACCTCATTTTTGGACTAGGGGGGGGGCTGTGTAACGGCTGGAGAGCTAATTAAGCAGCTAATAGAAGAATATTTACTCACCTTTTAACACAAAAGCTTAATGGTAACTTATAATTGAATAACTAACTGGCTTTAGCCTGTATTTGGTGGGTTTTTCAGTCTCTAAGTCTAACCCGTAGACTTTAGTCAGTGGTTGTTGAGTAATTGAACTGAATAAGGAGCTTTAGTCTTAATAGTGTGCATGCGAAAATATTGAGTTATATTTGAATCTGGTGTTTGATGAATTGAAAAAATCGGCGTATCTGGTTAATTTGATGTTACCAGACATTAAACCAACCAATAGAGGATACGCCACCATGAGTAAGAATAACGTTGTTGAAATAAAAAATCGAGACACCCTCACAGATGCCCTGACCGACCTGTTAAAAACAGGGGCTCAGCAATTAATACAACAAGCAGTACAAGTAGAATTGGCAGAGTTTATGGGGTCAGTACACGGACCAGTTAACCAGTGATGGTAAAGCATCAGTTGTCCGTAATGGTTATCAACCAGAGCGGGAGATACTGACTGGAATCGGATCAGTGCCCGTTAAAATTCCTAAGGTACGTTCAAAAGAAGGGAAGCCGGTGACCTTTCATTCTGCATTGGTACCACCCTATGTCAGAAAGGCTAAATCAGTTGAAGCCAGTCTGCCCTGGCTGTATCTCAAAGGTGTGTAGTGGTCTAATAGCACCGGACACTTTAATAAGAGATAATATTTATCAACTATTAAGGTGTCAGAATGGTAAAGAAACGAATATACAAACAATATTCTAAAGAATATAAAGAAGAAGCGGTAGCCCTGGTTCTGGAACAAGGTTATTCAGTTCCAGAAGCCGCTAAATCATTGGGTATCGCTTCAAATATACTGTATCGCTGGAAACAGCATATTGAGGAGCAACAGCAAGGAAAATCACTTGCTGAAGATGAACGTGAAGAACTCAAGCGACTGCGTAAAGAAATTAAGAATTTACGTATGGAGAAAGAGATATTAAAAAAGGCCAGTGCCTTCTTCGCGAAAGAAATGAAGTAAAGTTTGATTTCATCAAAGACGAATCAGTGCATTTCCCAGTAACGGTTTTATGCCGGGTTATGCAGGTTAGCACCTCCGCTTATTACGCCTGGAAGAAACGACCAGGGCTGTTAATTAGCGCAGATATTTTACATCTCCATCGTCGTATGAAGGCGTTATTTAAACTGAGCCGTGATAGCTTAGGTAGCCGTGAACTGATGAAGACATTACGTGAAGAAGGCTTTAATATTGGTCGTTACAAAGTTCGCAACTTAATGAAAAAGTTAAACTTAAAAGTCACTCAGCGCATTGCCTACAAGGTAACAACGAAAAGAAAGCATGGTGATAAAGTGGCTGATAATTTGTTAAACCAGAACTTTAATCCTGTTGCGCCTAATCAAGTATGGGCGGGCGATATTACTTATTTAAAGACCGGTGAAGGCTGGATGTATTTGGCGATCGTGATGGATCTGTATTCACGTCGCATAGTGGGCTGGTTCATCAATAAACGCATGACAACAGACCTGATCTCAAAGGCAATGATCATGGCTTACAACTTGAGACAGCCGCCTAAAGGGGTGGTGTTTCATAGTGATCGTGGATCTCAGTACACCAGTAAGCGGTATCGTAAGCTACTGAGTGAATATGGTGTAAGAGCGAGCATGGGCGATGTGGGAACTTGTTATGACAATGCGGTGGTTGAACGCTTTTTTGGAAGCCTCAAACACGACTGGATATTTAAAATTGCTCAACCTACCCGAGAGCATATGAAAAAAGATGTAGCGGCTTACATGAAGTATTACAACCTTGAGAGGCTGCATACTAAGAATGGTGATAAGTCACCTGTTAACTATGAAAATTCTCTAAAGAAAGTGTCCGGTTGGACTTGACCAGAACAAGAGGCTTTGGTTTCCTGAGACAGGTTATCAAAGGTGTGCAATTTAAAGATGGACTAGAAGTTATATCAGATAAACAGGTCGCCGCTTGATTTCCTGCATAAACACCAGATTTGACAATAACTCCGAAAATATGAACTATAATCACATTTTTCTTATTGATAATTCTCTAAGATAGAAGATGATAATTATCTTTGAAATATATTCAGGATCATAAATGATAAATATAGAAACGACCAAACTCGCGATTATAGGCTTAGGCTATGTTGGCTTGCCACTTGCTGTAGAGTTTGGAAAAAATATACCCGTAACAGGTTTTGATATTAATGAATCTCGTGTAAATGAGTTAAATGAGGGAACCGATAATACATTAGAAGTAAGTGACAACGAGCTCAAAGAAGCGACTCATTTATTGTTTTCAAGTTCAATAGATGATATCGCAGATTCAAACGTCTATATTGTGACTGTACCTACACCTATCGATTCTAGTAAAAACCCAGATTTATCACCTTTAATTAATGCTAGTGCGATGTTAGGAAAGGTCATTAAAAAAGGTGATATCGTTATCTATGAATCGACAGTTTATCCTGGTGCAACCGAAGAAGTCTGTCTACCAGAAATTGAAAAGGTATCTGGATTAATATTTAATAAAGACTTTTTTGCGGGTTATAGCCCAGAAAGAATTAATCCGGGTGATAAAAAGCATCGAGTTACTAATATTTTAAAAGTAACTGCGGGTTCTACACCAGAAATTGCAGATTATGTTGATGAATTATATTTAAGTGTTATAGAAGCTGGTACACATAAAGCCAGCAGTATTAAAGTAGCAGAGGCTTCTAAAGTTATCGAGAACACGCAGCGAGATCTGAATATAGCCTTGATGAATGAATTGGCGTTAATATTTAACCGGTTAGGGATAAATACGGAAGAAGTTCTGTTGGCTGCTGGAACAAAGTGGAACTTTTTACCATTTCGTCCTGGTCTGGTTGGTGGTCACTGCATAGGAGTTGATCCTTATTATTTGACTCACAAAGCAAGAGAAGTTGGTTATAATCCTGAACTGATACAGGCTGGTCGTCTTCTTAACGACAATATGGGGCCATATGTTGTATCTGAAGTTATAAAATTAATGTTAAAAAAACGTATCCATATCAGTGAATCTAATATTCTAATTATGGGCTTAACGTTTAAAGAAAATTGTCCTGATTTAAGAAATACTCGTGTTGTAGATATGATTGATGAGATGGAACAATATGGTGCAAATGTGGATATTTTTGACCCATGGGTGGATAAAGAAGAAGCTTATGAAGAGTATAAAATTACACCTATAAACTCCCCAGAGAATGGACGATATGATGCAATAATTCTAGCGGTATCTCACAATCAGTTTATCGATATGGGGGCAGATGCGATCCATCAACTCGGAAAAGAAAGCCATGTTTTGTATGACATAAAATATTTATTAAGAACTGATCAGGTTGATGGGCGTTTATGATGTGTTTTTAACCATGAAAAGCTTTATAAATTTAAACCGAGTTAAATTTAGTGTTATAGCTCTGCTATTTATATCTTCTTTGCTGTTTTACTTTCCATCTTTATTAATATTAAATTCATATTGGATGGGAAAGACAGATGCCTATTCACATGGCTATCTAATGCTTGGCGTGGTTATATACTTTCTTTTTAGTTCAAGAAAAAAAATATTTCATTTTCAAAATAATCTCTCTAATCATTTTTTTGTTATTGCTTTACTAGGGTTGCTGCTATGTTCAATTTTATGGTTTTTGACTTACTTTACTCAAATTGAGGCCTTACATCTTTTTGCTATTATTCTTTTAGTATGGTTTTGGGGAGTGGCAGTATTTGGTAAGCAAGCTGTAAGTTTTTTGTCTACGTCTGTTGTTCTGCTTACTATGACTATCCCCTTGTGGGATTCCTTTATAATATATTTTCAAGGTATGACAGTTTTTACTACCCAGTTATTGCTATCTTGGTTTGGCGTAGTAACTTTTTTTGATGGTAATTTTATACATTTAGCAGACGGGGTGTTGGAAGTATCAGAAGGTTGTAGTGGCTTGAAGTATTTTTTAGCTGGAGCTTCAATAGCAATAATATACGCTGAGATGAATGTTAATACGATATATAAAAAAATTATTATTTTTTTTATAGGTGCTGGTATTTCAATTATTGCGAATTGGATTAGAGTTTTTAGTTTGGTTTTAATAGCCGATTTTTCTAAAATGCAAAGTAGCCTTGTTGAGGACCATGATAGTTTTGGTTGGCTAGTTTTTGCAGTTTGTATTGTTTGTTTTTTCTACATTGTTAGTAATATAACTCCTGGAGTAGTAAGTAAAGAAGTTATTAAAAAGGTAAATTCGAATGATTATGAAAGTAAACTTATTAATAACATTATTTTTCGAGCTGTATCTGCAGCTTTGATTGCTAGTATTTTTCCAATACTAAGTTGGTCCATTCCTCTAGGTAATGCTGGTGAAATACTTTCTCATAGTCTCAAGTTAGAGCAAGCTATAAGAATTGAACAGCCGTCATGGGTTCCAAATTACTCAGGTTTTGATAAGTCAGAAATATGGACAGTAATGGATTCAACAAGAGAAATTGGCGTGACGATTTATTCTTATATTAATCAACAGCAAGGTAAAGAATTAGTAAATTATGCAAATACAATTAATAGTCGTGAATTTAAAGTAAAAAAATTACCTAATATAATAATCTCTAACAATAAAAGTGTTAATAGATATATATTGACGAGTAAAACTCAAAATTTAATAGTGGCTTGGTATTATATGGTTGGTTTTAATGTCACTAACAACGAAAATATAGCGAAAATTTTACAAATACCTTCAGCCTTTCAAGGAGTACCTATTGCATCATTGATAACTCTCCATTTGGATTGTGAAGAATATAGTTGTGATGTTGAAGAGAAAGCCCTAACAAGTAAATTAGTGGAAAAAATTTCAGCCTCTATCAATGTTAAAAAATAATGAATAAGAAAGAACTATTAGCAAATCTATTATTTAGAACTGGAATAATTAATTTAATTAAATTTTATTCTGATTTGTTCAATAAAAAGTTAATTATTCTTGCATATCATCGGATTTATAATATTAGCACTAATGAAGATGAGTTTATATCTGATATTGATTTGATTAGTGCGACGTCTAAAGATTTTGAGTGGCAAGTTTGCTTTTTAAAAGAAAACTTTCAAGTTACGACTTTTAGAGAGTATTTTAATTTTATTAAAGTTCATAAAAGCGCTGTTATTATCACTTTCGATGATGGGTTTAAAGATAATTATGATATCGCATATCCTATTTTAAAAAAGCATGGAATACCGGCAGTATTTTATGTGTCCGTAGACTATATAGGTACAAAAAATCACTTTTGGTTTGAATTATTAGTATCTATTATACGCCAGATCCCTAATTTACATTTAAGCCATATATGTGGATTATTAGGGATCTCTATATCTGATGATCGCGCTTTACTTCAAAACTTAGCTTTACAAAACATGAAAAAAATTCCAAATACTAAAAGGTTGGAAATTATAGATAGTATCAAAGATTTTTGTGAAAAAAATAATATATTGTTCCTGGATAATGATGCCATCCCTATGTCATGGGACAATGTTAAAGAAATGTCTAAGAATGGAATGGAAATTGGTTCACATACATTATCACACCCTATATTAACAAAGCTGACTCTAAAACAACGTGATGATGAAATATCTAAGTCAAAAGCTCAATTGGAGCAAAAACTTGATTCTGAATGTGTTTCAATTTCTTATCCAAATGGAAGTGCAGGTGACTATGATGAGGAGTTGATGAATGTCGTAAAAACTACTGGATATGTTTTTGGTTGCTCATATATTTCAGGCGTGAATGATATTGATAATCTAAAAATATTCGAACTAAGGCGATTGCATGTAGAAAGATATATTACTAACAACTATTTTGCTTGCATGTTAGTCCTTCCCCGTTTATTTCATTAGTGCAGTTTATTTTTTTATAACTAAAACTCTAGTATAACTATTCAAATGGATAAAACTTTAAGTTTTGATCTTTTTATTAGTAAATATTTATTTTAAATTTATATCTTTAACCAAGGTTCGTAAGATGCCAATAAATAATGCCTTTACAATAGATGTTGAAGATTATTATCAAGTAGAAGCCTTCAGTAATGTAATTAACCGAAAAGATTGGATAAGTTTTGAGTCGAGAGTTTTGAATAACACTCAACGAATCCTTGACCTTTTGGATGAGTTTAATATTAAGGGGACATTTTTTATTCTAGGTTATGTGGCTCAAAAACATCCAGAAATTGTTCGCATGATTTCTGATAAAAGTCATGAAATAGCATCTTATGGAATGTCATATAAACTTATTTATCGGCAAACTCCAAAGGAAATTTTGCAGGAAACAGTTGACTCTAAAGATTTACTAGAGGACCTGTCTCGGCAATCTGTATTAGGTTATAGGGCTGCAACATATTCGTTTACAAAGAAATCACTATGGGCTTTAGATATATTAGCAGAAACGGGCTTTATTTATGACTCAAGTATTTTTCCTATGCGTCATGATAGGTATGGTATACCTGATGCTCATCCCTTACCAAGTAAACTAACAACACTTAAAAACAAAGAATTGATAGAGTTACCTATATCGACAATAAAAAATAAAATATTAACTTTCCTTATTGAGGGTGGTGGCTATTTTCGACTTTTTCCTTATTGGCTTACTAGAATGGGTCTTGCTAGTATAAATAAAAAAAATAAAAGCTTTCTTTTCTATCTTCATCATTGGGAACTCGATTTTAACCAGCCAAAAATACCTAATATAAATCTTCAAACTAAATTTAGACATTATATAAATATTTCAAAAAGTGAATATCGACTAAAGAAATTATTTAATGACTTTAAATTTACAACTGTGCGTGATGTTCTCGAATCAAAAGGGCAGTTAATTAATGGTGAAATTGCCCGATAATGTCAGATTTAAAACGTTTTTTTAAACATTCTTCTATTTATGCAATTGGGAATATTATAAATCGTTTAGGAGCTTTTCTTCTTTTACCCGTTTACACAAATTATCTTTCAGTTGCAGAGTACGGAACTTTAGAACTATTTTACGTAACGATGTCAATAGTTTCTGGGTTTCTAGCGGTGGGAATGGCTCATGCTACCTTAAGGTTTTATTTTGACCATGATGAGCAAAAGGATAGAAATGCTTCAATTAGTACTAATTATATAGGTTCATTTTTTATTACCTTATTTGGTGTTCTGCTAATTTCCATATTTACTAACGATATATCTAAAATTGTATTTGAGGATGATACTCTTACTACTGGCGTATATTTGATATTATTTACTTTAGTTTTTGAGCTTTCTGCTCAAATTTGTTTAGCATATATTCGTGCAATTGAGTATTCAGTTTTTTTTGTTATTATTTCATTTGCAAAGTTAATTATTCAGGTTTCATTAAATACATATTTAGTCATTTATCAGGAAGCGGGCGTTATTGGTGTTTTATTTGGTAACTTAATAACTGTATTTTTTGGATGGTTGGTTCTAACTTATTTTACAATTTCACGTTGTGGTTTTAAGTTTGATTTGTCAAAATTTATTCCAGTTTTAAAATATTGCCTTCCATTTTTACTAGCTACAATTATGGCAATAATTTCAAACAATGCTGATAAATATATTCTCTCTCAGTTGATTTCATTTGAAGCTCTTGGCCTTTTTGCATTAGCTTTAAAATTTAGCATGATTATTGAACAGTTAATTGGTGAACCCTTTAGCAGGTCTTATGGTGCATTTAGATATACCATCATGGATAATGAAAATGCTGCTAAAATACAATCTAAAATATTTAGATATCTTACAATTATTTCTGTATTCTCAGCTTTATTTGTTTCACTATATGCTAAAGATATAATCTACCTGATTTCAGATAAAAGTTACTGGCAAGCAGCTGATTTAGTACCAATAATAATGATATCTTCTTTGCTCAAAATCATTAACTACCCTGTTCAAACCGGTATTTTATATGCTAAACAAACTAAATATTTATTTTATATTAGATCATATGCAGCTGTAATAAGTGTCTCGGGTAACCTATTACTTATTAATATTATAGGTCTTTATGGGGCATGTTTGTCTTTAATTCTAGTTGATGCCTTTATTCTTTTTCTTACACATATATATTCTCAAAGATACTTTTATGTTAAATATGATTACTGGAGTCTATTGCTCATTATTTTCATTGCAATATGTACATTTTTACCAACACTGGTTATTGACTTTGATAGTGTTTTACTTAATTTGCTCTTTAAATTAATTTTGCTAGGTGGATTTTCATTCAGTGTTTACAAGGCTAAAATTCTAAAGGATGAAGAGATCACGGAAATTAAATTATTTCTAATGCAAAAGTTTCAAAAGTCACCCATTTAGAGCCCACGATTGTGGATAAGCAAACCCTTCGCCTTTAGGCGACGGATTATGGTAGTGATGATGTGCCCCATGTTTGGAAAATTACAAGAAAGGTTGCCATAGTGTTTGGGGCTGCAAGTATCTCCTGGTGAGGGCGACTAAATATTGGTACCAGGTTTTTCTGGAGATGTAGGGTTAGGAGTCTAGAGTTATAACGTGAGATAGTATAGGTAGCTGAAAAAGTGGTACTGGATCCGAAATGACCGGCTTTTAGCAGCAACTTGAAGTCACCGCCTTTAGCCGCTGGAGTATTCAGAATAGACTAAGTATTAGTTCCAACATTTGAGGAGGATCAGTCTTTTAAAGTTTGGAAGGATGTAAGCTTTATTAATGCATAAAACCACGTCCTAAGGACGTGGAGTTGGTCCGAAGGCTCTGCCTAAAGGACATTGTAACTCTACTCATGCATCCTATCGTAGTTGTCGCCACAACAAACTAGATAGGAGAAAGAGCATGAGTAGATTTAGTAAGTTATCGCATGTGATATGGCATTGCCAGTATCATATAAATTGGGTACCAAAATACCGTTATCGAGTATTAAAAGATAAGGTTGGTTATGAAGTTATGAAAACCATCCGTGTGTATTCGGAAAGGCAAGGGTGTGAGGTTGTGGAATTAAATGTTCAAGAAGACCATATCCACTTTTTAGTAAATGTTCCACCAAAAGTTTCAATATCAAAATTAATGGGGATAGTAAAAGGAAAGACAGCTATTCAGATATTTAAGCAATTTCCATATTTAAAGAAAAAGCCCTATTGGGGCAATCATTTCTGGGCGAAGGGGTATTGTGTTGATACGGTAGGGGTAGATGCAGAAATGATCCGAAAATATGTGAAATATCAAGAAAAGTTGGAAAGAAATCTTGATTTAGATTTCGACTAAAATTAATAAAAGGCGATGACGTAGCGAGCCTTCTAAGAGGGCTCGCTATATACGCCCTTCCCGGGCGAAACCAAAACCACGTTCTAAGAACGTGGGTTTTTTACTTTTCTGGGTTATAATTAGTTAGTTAGTTAGTTAGTTAGTTAGTTAGTTAGTTAGTTAGTTAGTTTATTTTATTGATATATCTAGAGTAAAGTAGAGTTAACATTGATAATGAAATGTATTATTGACAGTACATCGTTGATATATATTTATAAGCACGAACATATAAAAAATTAGAGTAACATAACATTTGATATCTGGATGATAATAAAATGCCTCAAATTACAGTCATAATTCCTTATTACAATGGCAATATAGAGCATATGACTGTTGCCATTAATAGTGTTTTCAATCAAACGATTAAAGATTGGGAGATCATTATTGTAAATGATGGCTCCACTTTAAAAAAATCTAATTTATTAGAGGCTTACCTAAAGACATTAGATGATTCTAGATTAAGATATTATAAAAATACTAATGCTGGGGTGGCAGTGGCTAGAAATTTTGGTATTGATAAATCCAATTCAATCTATATTGCATTGTTAGATCAGGATGATTACTGGTATGAAGATAAACTGAAGTTGCAATTAAAGGTTTTTGAAGACTATCCAGAGACTTCTGTTGTCTCAGCTAATTGCGATGATTTGTTTCCAAACAGTAAAATTGTGCATCGAAAGAAAAAAACACCACCTAACCCACTCGAAATATCGAATGGAAAATTATTCCAACATATGGCAAAGAGTAACTTTATTCCATTAGTAACAGCTATTTTTAAAAAACAAATAATTTTGACTGAAAATGGGTTTGATAAAAATTTTGGTGGAGTGGAAGACAAAGAATTGTGGCTAAGATTACTAATTTCAAATCATAAATTTTACTGGATTGATGATTATGTAGCTGTTCATAGATTGCATGAATTTAATGAGTCAAAAAATATACCTAAAGTAATGGTGGATAGGCTTAGGCTAATTAATAAATTAGATTCGATATTAAAAAATAATGTTCAATTTTTGGAACAAATTAATTGGAGCAAACTAAAAAGAAGTATGACGAATCACTTATATCATGAAGTAGCCGAAGGGTATATTGAGGAAAAAAATGGATTTAAAGGGTTATATTATAGTCTTCCTCAATATTGTGGGTTTTCAATTAGTAGTATTAAGTTATCTGCTAGAGCAGTCGGTAAGATATTTAATTTTAGCTCATAATTTATATTTTTAGTCTGAATAGAGTTAACATGAATTTTTAAATATATTTTCAGTAATATAAATAAGATCTAATTAACAATAGGTAAACCACCGGCTCTGCCGGTGGACTATCAAAGTTTGACAATTCCGGGATTCACCGGAAGTCTCCACATCTGTGAACCGCCTAAAGTTCAAAAGATGAGGAAACAACCAATGAAAGAACAGCAGAGTTTAAGCCATACTATTTGGGATTGTAAATATCATATTGTGTGGATACCAAAGTATCGCAAAAAGAGTTTGTACAAGGGATTACGACAGTATGTAGGGCCGGTATTAAAGGATTTGGCACGTCAAAAAGAATGTAAAATCGAGGAAGGCCATCTAATGGCAAACCACGTCCATATTTTGATTTCAATACCACCAAAATACTCAGTCGCACAAGTAGTAGGTTTTATAAAAGGAAAAAGTGCAATATCGATAGCAAGGAACTATATGGGACGAAGAAAAAATTTTACAGGGCAGAAATTTTGGGCTAGAGGCTATCATGTCTCAACAGTTGGCAGGGATGAAGAGGTAATAAGAAATTATATTCGACATCAAGAAGATGAAGATCGTCGAATAGATCAGCTAGACTTGTATTAACAGTGCGCCACCTTTAGGTGGCACAATTATTAACCCGCTTTGAGTGGTTCACATTAACAAGCCTCCGGCTTTGCCGGTGGTATATGACTTGATTATTTCAGTGATTTATGAATCTTTTTTTAGATAAAAATAGTTGGTTCGAAACATTGAAAATTAACTAGCATCGTCCAAGTGGCATTACATATGAGAAGAGTATCATGGCATCAAAATATAAAGGAATAATTTTAGCGGGTGGTAGTGGTACCAGGCTTCACCCTTTAACTCATACCGTGAGTAAACAATTGATGCCAGTCTATGATAAGCCTATGATTTATTATCCTCTTTCAGTTCTTATGTTGGCAGGAATTAGGGAAATTTTAATAATAACTACTCCACATGATAAAATTTCATTTATGAACTTGTTGGGAAACGGGGATACCTGGGGACTTGATATAAGTTACTCGGTTCAACCTAGTCCAGATGGTTTAGCTCAAGCATTTATTATAGGAGAGCAATTTATTGGAAAGAGTCCCGTTTGTTTGATATTAGGTGATAATATTTTTTATGGCCATGGAATGAGTAAACTTCTTGATAATGCAAGTAGAAATGAACTTGGAGCAACTGTTTTTGGTTACTTTGTAAAAGATCCTGAGCAATATGGTGTTGTTACATTTGATGATGAAGGAAAAGCTATAGATCTAGAGGAAAAACCTTTAATACCGAAAAGTAATTATGCAGTTACCGGGTTGTACTTTTACGGTAATGATGTTGTTGAAATAGCAAAGAATATTACACCTTCTGAAAGGGGTGAGCTTGAAATTACTGACGTTAATATAGAGTATCTTAAAAAGGAATTGCTTAATGTTGAAGTTATGGGGAGGGGGTATTCGTGGTTAGATACCGGGACACATAACTCTCTCTTGTCTGCTGCGATATTTATGCAAGTAATTGAGGAGCGACAGGGGTTGAAGGTAGCTTGTCCTGAAGAAATCGCTTATAAAATGGGTTACATTTCTGCTGAGCAATTAGAAAAACTTGCTTTGCCTTTGATTAAAAGTGGGTATGGTCAATATCTTATGGAAGTATTAAAGCATGGAGTAATAAATGAAATTTATTAAGGCACCTTTGGACAATGTGATATTGATTGAGCCTACTATATTTGGAGATAGCCGTGGTTTTTTTCTAGAGTCATTTCGCGAGCAGTTATTTTACGAGGCGGGTATAAAAGAAAAATTTGTCCAGGAAAACTACTCTCGATCAACAAAAGGGGTACTTCGTGGGCTCCATTATCAACTAGTTCAACCGCAAGGAAAATTAGTCAGAGTGACTCGAGGTGAAGTTTTTGATGTTGCTGTAGATATCAGGCTTGGTTCCCCCTCGTTTGGAGACTGGTTTGGAGTCACTCTAAATGATGTAACCATGCGGATGATGTATATCCCACCGGGCTTCGCGCATGGTTTTGTAGTGCTTTCTGATACTGCTGATTTTAGTTATAAATGTACCGAATATTATCACCCTGATTCTGAACAAGGAATATTATGGAATGATCCTAGAATTGGCATAAAGTGGCCAATAACTGATATTAGTTTATCAGGTAAGGACAGAGATAATCCTGTGTTAAGTGAAGAAACATCAGCTTTACTACCAACATACTGAGTAAAATATTTATGAAAATACTAGTAACTGGTTCACATGGACAGGTTGGTTCTGAGCTGATTAAACAAGGACGAAGGCTTGGTTTTGAAATGTTGGCTTTTACTCGGCAAGAACTTGACATATCCTGTTGTGATTCTGTACAAAGAATATTGAAAAAAGCAGGTCCTGATATTGTATTAAATGCAGCAGCTTATACTTCTGTAGACTTAGCAGAAACAAATAAAGAACTTGCTTATTTAGTTAACTCTCTGGGTCCTAAGCATTTGGCAACTGAGTGTAAAAAGTATGATATTCCTTTATTTCATATATCTACTGACTTTGTTTACAGTGGAAACAAGTTAGGATCATGGTCTGAAAATAATTCTACTGACCCGCTTAATACTTACGGGGCAAGTAAGTTAGAAGGTGATGATTTTATTCAGCAAATAAGTGAAAAGTTTATTATACTTCGTGTTTCATGGGTTTTCAGTAATACTGGTAATAATTTTGTAAGTACAATTTTACGTCTCGCTAAAGTGAATAAAGAGCTTAAAATTATTGATGATCAAACTGGCGGTCCAACTTGGGCGGGTGATATTGCTTTTGTATTGTTACACCTGGTGAATCAGTATAAAGTTAAAAATAAAATTCAATGGGGCATTTATAATTACTCTGGATGTCCACCTGTAACTTGGTACGAATTTGCAAACTATATCTGCAAATTTGGTTTTGATACGAATTTGTTAAGTGAAATTCCAACTATCAAAGCTATAACTACTGAAGAGTATAAATTACCCGCAAATAGACCAAAGAACTCAGTTTTAAACTGTCAAAAAATAAAACGAATATATACTATTGAACAACCCGATTGGCGAACTAGCCTTAAAGCTGTAATAAAAAACTGGACAGAAATTAATGCATAATACAAACAATATATTAGTAACAGGTGGAGCTGGTTTTATTGGAAGTAATTTTTCTCGTTACTGGTTAAATTTATACCCTGATGAACACGTTGTAGTATTAGACGCATTAACTTATGCAGGAAACAGGTCCAGTTTAAAAGACCTTTCCAGTTTTTCAAATTTTACTTTTATTCATGGAGATATTTTGAACGGCGCTTTGGTTCGGGAAATCCTGGAGTCGAATAATATTGACACTATAGTTCACTTTGCTGCCGAATCACATGTTGACCGGTCAATACATGGTCCTGATGATTTTTTAAAAACTAATATCGATGGAACTCATTCTTTGTTGAAAGCAGCAAAGGATGTCTGGCTTGATAATGACGTAAAAAAACATCTTTTTCATCATGTTTCCACGGATGAGGTGTATGGATCTCTTAGATCTGGTGAAGCTGCATTTACTGAAAATCACCAATATCTACCAAATTCTCCCTATGCAGCTAGTAAGGCAAGCTCTGATCATATCGTTCGTAGTTATCATCATACTTATGACTTAAATACTACTATAAGTAATTGTTCAAATAATTATGGCCCTTATCAGTTCCCGGAAAAACTTATCCCTTTAGTTATAGCTAATTGTCTTGATGGTAAACCTTTGCCTATTTATGGTGATGGTCAACAAATTCGTGACTGGTTGTATGTTGATGACCATAACCGAGGGATAGATCTAATTATTAGAAATGGTAAAATAGGAAGTACATATAATATAGGAGGAAATAATGAGTGGACAAACATTGATATTGTTAGCTTTATCTGTGAGGTAATGGATCAAAAAAAACCTAAAGAAAGCCCATATAAAGAGCTTATTAAATATGTAAAAGATAGAGCTGGTCATGATCGCCGTTATGCTATTAATGCCTCAAAAATTTCTTCAGAACTTAATTTTCACCCCAAAGAAACATTTGAAACAGGTATTGAAAAAACCATACAGTGGTATCTAGATAATGAGCAGTGGTGGCGTTCAATTATGGATGGAAGTTATGAAGACTGGATTGAAGAAAACTATTCTAACTAATGATATATAGATTTATTATTCTATTGCATCCAGCTTAAGGGTTACTTTGGTCATTCAATATATTTAGAGCCTGTTCAATAATTTCAAGTCATTGGATGTTATAAAAATCACCTTGAATATTGTATAGAGATGCATGGGAAGCCTAAAAAAATAAATAATACCGTGTACCTATTATTTTCGACCTAAGCTTAAAGCAGCCCATATTTGATCAATTTTATTTGCCACTTCAAACTAAACTTGGAGTGCGATAGCTAGGAAAAGCTCAGTGAATATATTTCATGTGATGAACATATATAAGGTTATTATCATAGTTTCACATCTTCAATAGGGCAGTCGACTAAAGATGCACGCATGGTTTTTGCTGCAATCATTACGCTCAAGCAATATCGGTCTGACCCAGAAACTGTTTCGAAAATTAAATATAATCCTTATTTTCAAAGCGTATGTGGGAGCCAGGTTACCAGATGATAAAGCGCCTTTTGTCCCTTTATTGCTGATTGCTCTGAAGTCAAAAAATAAGTAACAGAACCTACCGGATGGATCTTGTAAAACTATATATGAGATTTAATATTTACTCGAAGCTTAAACTTTTAATGAATATAGCCAAAATATGTTACTGATTTATCTAGTTAGTTTATTTATTGCACCACAATTATGGCTCGAACCTTTTATTGGATTACGAGTCGATTTTTATATTTATCCAGCTTGGTTCATTGTTATTTTACTAAATGGAAAGATATATAATTTGTTCAAGTTTAATCAACAAGATGCTTTTTTTCTTGGCATGATTGTCTGGATTATGATTTCAATGATTTTGAATGATACTCATGCCAAGTCAGGTAGTATTTTATTTTTCTATACAAAAATATTTTTACTTTATAGAATAGTTTCAGTAAGCCTTTCAAGCAAAGAAGATATTAAATTTGCCATTAATTTGGTGATTTTTGTGGTTTTTATCGTTGTCTTCGAAGCTATAGATCATAAATATTACAGTCCAAACCAGCTTGGTTGGGCAGGGCAATCATTAGGTTGGGTTGATCCCAGCGTGTTGGCCGCAGGAGGAACTGGTCGAACTCGTTGGGTGGCTATATTTGATGGGCCTGGTGTATTTTGTGTCATGTTTACACTTATATTACCTTTTTTATTGGTTAGGCTTGATGACCATTATAAAAAGTCAACAAAGCTTCTATCTATAATATTGATGGCTCTGGTTTTATTAGCTATTTGGTCAACTGGGTCTAGAGGAGGGCTTCTTGCGACTTTAGCTATTTTGGGTGGTTATTTAATGACCAGACTGAATATTTCTTTATTTGCAATGATTAAAGTAGCTGCTTTAGGTGCTCTAGTCTTCACTTTAGCCCCTTCTCATTTAACCCAAACTAAAGATTCCCAAAATTCAGCACAGAATAGAGTAGTAATGTGGGCACATGGCCTGGATATGGTTGAAGATAATCCATTGTTTGGTGTTGGGAAGGGGAATTTTAAACGGTATTCTGGAGCTTTAATTGCTCATAATTCGTTTATTGACATAATGGGGGAGACAGGGTTTGTAGGTGTTCTTCTATGGGTTGGTTTGATTTATTTCTCGTTTAAAACGGTCTATCTTTATATGAGAAAAGAGACTGAACCAATTTATATATCAACCGCAAGGGGGATATCACTTAGTTTAATTGGTTATTTAGTGAGCTCATTTTTTGTAACTCTGGAGTATGAAACTTTATATTTTCTTTTGGCAATTATTAGGTCAATGGGCGCATCAAAAAATATTTTGCTTCAACCATCACTTAAAGATTTTTCATTCATTATTGCCATAGTGGTTACAATGTACATGATCATAAAGGTATTTGTTTCCACTCTGTATTTTTAAAGTAAGATGATCTAATCAGTTTAGGTTTACTGACCTTCTAAGGGGACTCTAAATATTCTATTTTGGTCTTTTCAGTTGTTTCCATAGAAAATGTTCGTTTTATAAACCAGGAAAACCTTATAGGTAAGTTTTCCAATTTTCTAAAATAACTTGCATGCCTGAATATAATTGGAAGATCTTTTACTGCTTTTTTTATATCAACTTGTGATAAATTAGGATCTGTAAGAAAATCAAGATCAAAAATATGTTTAGGCCAATTTAGACATGATAACTGAAGCCCTTGGCTTAACATATACTGGCTTAGTCCAATTTCTCCATTTATGACGGCTTCTTTGTATTTGCTGCATTTGTTTCCAGGGTATTGATCTTTAATCTTTTTAAAATGTTTCCACTTGCTAAGGTATACATATGTTTGAATGTGAGTAAGCGTACCTTTTATTTTGATGTCAGAAAATCCAGAAAAATTTATAGTGCTTCCAACTAAACCCATAGATGTAGATTTCTCAAACTGATTAACATAATCACTAAACCAAAAATTTTTAAATGGTCCATAACCACTTCTGTTTCTTACCATTATAATATCTTCATCATCTGCCGTTTTTGCAATTTCTTTAAGACAGGCAGCAACAGAGCTAAAATCGCGACCTAAATTATTTTTGATAATAACCAGACAAACATTTAACCAAGAGCAATCTTTAGTTAATTCAATAATTTTATGAGTTATAGTTGAATTTGGTGTTTAAGGAATTGAAAAGAAGCGGCGTATCTGGTTAATTTGATGTTACCAAGCATTAAACCAACCAATAGAGGATACGCCACCATGAGTAAGAATAACGTTGTTGATATAAATAATCGAGAGACAATCACAGATGCCCTGACAGA
>Ga0233431_1001953_pt1 | contig 31859 bp, 30 predicted proteins | sample SI_118_April2016_FD_179867 | JGI IMG/M metagenome (GOLD analysis project Ga0233431, IMG submission 179867) | Seawater microbial communities from Saanich Inlet, British Columbia, Canada - SI_118_April2016_200_MG | ecosystem: Environmental > Aquatic > Marine > Inlet | place: Canada: British...
TATATGGCTGTATGGAAATGGATATACTTACTACTTACGAAATTTCTTTTTAACAAATCCGTTATACTTATTTTTCTTTCCGTATCTCTATTACTTTTTTAAAGAGAAAGAGTGGAGAAACCATAACAAAACAACATTTGTTCTTATTTCAGTATTGACATTGATTTACTTTACTTTTTTTGTTCCAAGAAAAGAGACTCGCTACTTGTTAATTGCAATCCCATTTATGGCTATCGCAGTATCTCAATCATTACGAATATTACATAACAGATTAAAATTAGCAAAACGTCCGGTAATGTGGCCACAATCGTTTATAGTGTTAATTGTTCTTTTACTTTTAGTTCCAATGCCCGCTAATTTAAATTTTGAAAAAGCCCCAGATTTTAAACAAGAGATCAATGGCATCATTGCAGAGAATAATATTACTGGAACGGTACTTACTTCTGATCCCTCATTTGTTTCTTTTTTAGACCACCCAATAACCACATTAGATGGCACAGAATTTGCTGAGATAAAATATAATGCAAGTTATGGCAAGTATGAATTACTGTTTATTAATAGCTGTGATTTGCCTTGTCCTCCAGGAGACAAAGGCTGTGTTAAAGAGATTAATGATTTTTTAAATAAAGTTGAACTGGAGAATAAGGTTGAATTTAGTAAAAAGAATAAAAAATGCAGTTATAAAATTTACTTACCAAAATAAAATGGCAAAAATAAAAGATTATATTCATTTAATGCGAGTAAGGCAGTGGTACAAAAATTTGGTAGTCTTCTTAGCAATATTCTTTTCAGGAAATTTATTGGAGATAGAACCATTTGTTACTACTATCTTTGCTTTTTTTTCCCTTGCATTAATTTCTTCCAGCAATTATATTATAAATGATTTAAAGGACAAAGAAAAAGACAAACTTAATCCAGAAAAAATGAACAGGCCATTGGCTTCTGGAAATATTTCTAAAACTAAGGCTATCAGATTAATGGTTGTCCTTTTAACTTTGGGAATAATCGTCTCGCTTAGTGTAAGTAGAGAATTTTTTTATCTTGCAGCAGCATTGTTTTGTGGAAGCCAGATTTATACTTTCTTTCTCAAAGAAATTCCTTTTGCGGACATATTAACAATATCTTCTTTATTCGTAATAAGATCCATATCAGGGGCAGTTGCAATTGAGGTTTATGTTTCTCCGTGGCTCATTCTTTGTCCTTTTTTCTTGTCACTTTTTCTTTCTGTAGGTAAGAGGCAAGCAGAAGTATTATTACTTAAAAAAGTAGCCATAAAAACGAGAAAAGTACTTCACGACTATAACAATGGACTTACTAACTCTTTGATGATTGTTTCAACAACATTATTAATTATTTCATATGCCCTCTATTCTTTTCTAAGTGAAAATCCAGGATTAATTTATACCTTACCAATTGGGTTGTTCTTAATATTCAAATATTTTCATCTAGTCAGCGAGGGATCAATAATCTCAAGACACCCAGAAAAAATTGTTAAGAATAAACAAATGATGGTAGGAATTATTATTTGGACAATAGTGACTACAATGATTATTTATTACTAAGAATTTCTTTTCTTTACTTTGATGAAGTCACCTAAAGTAAATTCGTCACTAGAAGATTTTCCTTTTTTTTGTTCAAATGCTTTCTTCTCATCCTTCTCAACCAGCTTAATTTTGAGAATTCTTTCTAATTGTTTTGCTACCCCAATACGTGGTTTTAATGTGCCATTTTCCCACTTATGTAGCACGCTTTCCTTTTCATTAAGGAATTTGGCAAAATCTTCTTGGGTTAAGTTTCTTTTATCTCGTTCAGATTTAATTATTGAATGAAATGCAGAGGTTATTTTCAAATCTGGAAGAGATCTTTGGTTAGATGAAACATTTTTCCTAAAGTGATTAGTGCCTACTTTCTTTTGTGCAGCCCCATATTTAGTACAATTAGGACAAACATTTAGTTCTACTCCCTCTACATCTACCAACGTTAAGTTAGAACCTTTTCCACACATTTCACAAACAGACATACTCTAAAAAATAGATAACTAATATTAAAAGGTATCGGGAAACTTAGCCTTACAGGATAATAAATCTTATAAAGACTACACGGTTTTGGTTACTCTAACAGGGTATTAAGAGATTAAAGTGGTTGAAGAAATTAAAATTGATTCTAAGGAAGAAGTCGAAGAAAAAGAAGTAGTTATTGATTCACAAAATAATACACAAGAAGAAGAAGAAGAAAATAATGATAATAAAGAGATGGAAGGTCCTGAAATCACTATATCTACAGAAAAAGTAAAAGAACCTTCAAATCATAAAAAGAAAGAAAAAAAGAATTTTGAGAATAAAGAAGATGATAACGAAGAAGTAAGTATTGATTTCAAAGAACTAAAACATAAAACAATTAAATTTTTTAAAGGATTAAAAACAGATAAGACTCCTGGGCCAAACAATTTAAAAGAACCAAAAAATAAAGATGAAGAGATTTCATTTGATTTCAAAAAAGTATCTTCATTTGCTAAAAAAAATTCTAAATGGTTAATTCCAGTAGGATTAATTCTGATTGCAATAATTTTCTCTACCTATTTTAGGATTATGCCCGCAGAATTACCTGTAACAGATCAATGGGCCGAGAACGCAGTTAATAATTTTTATCAACAACAAATTAGCAGCCAAATTAATCAACAATACCCTAATTTACCAGAACAGAATAAACAATCACTAATTAATAAAGAATGGCAAAAACAATTAAAGCAAAATAAAGACCAAATTGATTATGATATTAAACAACTTTCTAACCAATATAAAGATAATTTGCAATATAAAGATAGTGAAGGAGACTCTTACACATATTTACTAGCTATTGACCCTTATTTATGGTATGGGCATGGAGAGAACTATTTAGAATGTAAAAATCCAGGATGTAATGAAGTAAATGGCAAATATCAAACTCTTAGAAACGGTCGTGTAGGAACACCAGATAAGATGAATCCTCTCTCGTATTTTGGACTTTTTATATATTGGGTTGCTAACTTATTTACAGAATACCCACTAATGCAAGCATTTTTTTTAATTCCTGTATTTATTATTGGATTAAGTACAATTCCTACTTTTTTAATCACTCGAAAAGTTGCGGGAAATGCAGGTGGATTTTTTGCGGCAATGATAATTGCAATTAATGGGGCTTTGTTAAGTAGAACGCCAGCAGGATTTTCTGATACAGATTCATTTAATATTTTTTTCCCGTTGTTAATAACCTGGTTATTTATTGAAGCAATTGATGCAAAAAATTTCAAAACTTCTACAATTTATTCTTTATTTGCCGCATTATCTATATTAATTTTTGATATGATTTGGAGTAGTTGGTTTATTTTTGGATTTTTAATTGGGTCATTATGTATATATATAATATTTAAGATCATTAAAAATTATTCTTCAAAAAACTTTAAGGAAGTTAAGTTATTAGTGTATAAAGGCACAATTTTTGTAACATCGAGCTTTGTATTTTCAGCAGTGTTAGGAGATTTTAGATTAATAAAACAATTATTTGCCGAACCTCTTGCATTTATCACACTCAAGGACGTGGCAGTAGGGACTATTTGGCCAAATGTTTTAACCACTGTAGCAGAATTTAATGCTGTTCCATTTATTGAGATTATTAATCAAATGGGAGGAAAAGTACTATTTTTCATTGCAATCTTAGGATTAATTTTGCCATTATTATCTAGAGGAAAATTAGAAAAAAATATCAAATACTCAATAATTATAATTGTCTGGTTTTTAGCTACTTCCTATGCATTCACAAAAGGAGTGAGATTTGCAATCTTAATGGTACCCGCATTTGCAATTGCTTTTGGAATAGGAATAGGCACCATCCACAAATATGTCTCTTTATGGACAAGTAAGCATTTAAGACTAGACAGAAACATTTCGACAATACTAATTTCAATAATAGCAATTATGATAATCCTTCCAAACATAATTTCTGCCAACGCAATTGGGATGAGTGAGATTCCAAGCTACAATGATGGATGGGAAAATACCTTAAACAAAATTAAAGATGATGCAGGAAACAAAACAGGTTATATTACCACTTGGTGGGATTTTGGACATTGGTTTGTTGCCAAAAACATCAGCGTTACTTTTGATGGAGGAAACCAAGATAGAAGAATACATTGGGTAGGTAAAAGTTTGTTAACTTCTGATGAAAAAGAAAGTGTAGCCATAATCAAAATGTTAAATTGTGGACAAGAAGAAGCAGTAAGTTATTTAGAAAAAATTTTGAATGATGATTTTGATGCAGTGATGACAATTAAAGAGATAATTTTATTAGACAAAGAAAAAGCAAGAAAAAAATTAACTCAATTAGGATTAAATGAGAACCAAAATAAACAACTGTTGCAATATACCCACTGTGAAAATTTAATGCCTCAGTATTATATTACTTCCGAGGATATGGTGAGTAAATCAGGAGTTTGGGGCCATTTTGGAGCATGGGATTTTAAAAAGGCATCAATGTATCAAATTGTGACAAAAAACAAAGAAAAAGGAAAAGAGACCATTAAAAATAAATTTGATTTAAGTGAAGAAACAGCTGATGAATATTATTATCAAATTTTAAATAACCCTGCTGACCAATGGGTTTCAACATGGCCAACATATTCATCTGGCATAAATAATTGCCAGAAAGAATCTGAAAAAGAGATTATCTGTACTGGTAGTGTACAAGGAGGTGGCATAGAATTTACTGTTAATTTAGATACTATGGACGTTGCAATGGCAAATAATCCTAATGTTAAACCAACCTCAATTGTTTATACTACCAAGCTCGGCATTGAAGAGAAGAAGTTTAATAATGGAACAGATACAGGATTTTCAATCATTTTAATACCAAAAGAAGAAGACTACCAGTTTGTATTATCAAACCCATTACAAGCAAAGAGTGTCTTCACACAACTATTCTTTCTGGAAGGATATGGACTAGAATGTTTTAATAAAATAGAAGACATAACCTCATTTAATAATCAAAGAATAATTTCATGGAAAGTGGATTTTGATTGTCTTAGTTGAATAATTGAGAAATAAGCAATCTCAATTTCATAAACCTTTTAAATAGGAATTCTTAATTTTAAAGTTATGCAAGAAGTGGTAATAATACCCGCCTATAATGAAAGCAAATATCTTTTGGATGTTATTCTGAAAACAAAGAAATTTGTAGATAATATTATTGTGGTAAATGATGGATCTACAGATAATACTTTGGAGATATTAGACCAAATAGAGCGGATTACAGTATTAAACCATCCCATTAATTTGGGAAAAGGTGCTGCGTTAAAAACAGGATGTGATTATGCATTTAAAAACGACGCAAAAAAAATTGTTGTAATGGATGCAGACGGCCAACATAACCCTGGAAGAATAATTGAGTTTATAGAAAAATTGAACCAATATGATTTAATTTTGGATATAGAAAGAGATCAAAAAAAATGCCAGCCCTTATGAGAATAGGAAATTGGGGGTTAAACCAACTGGTACTAATGTTATTTAAAGTTAAGATTAAAGACACTCAATGTGGATTTCGAGCATTTAATGCAAAAGTATATCCCAAAATACGTTGGCAAACAGATGACTACAGCATGGAATCAGAGATGATTGCTAAAGCAGGTAAACATAAGATTAATTATGCTGAAATCCCTATTGAAACCATTTACCAAGACAATTATAAAGGAACAACAATATTAGATGGAATGAAAATAGGATTAAATATGCTTTTTTGGAGATTCAGACAATGATATGGACAATTCAGATTATGGGAATATTGTTTGCCTTATTTATGGCTTATTTGGTATTTACTAAAAAAAAAAGAGAAGAAATAACATTGAATGAAATGTTAATTTGGTTCATGGTGTGGTTGTCTTTGCTAGCCATATCTGTATTTCCCACAATGTTAGATTTTTTTATAAAAGAAACCTTATATTTTGGAAGAAGATTAGATTTTTTTGTGATTATAGGATTTTTCTTTTTAATAGGAATGAGTTTTTACAATTATTTAGCAATTCGTAAACAAGAAAAGAGATTTAACATGTTAGTTAGAAAAATAACCTTACAAAAAAAAGAATGAACCAATACAAAATACTAATATTCTCCCCTAATTTTTTTCCATATAAGGGAGGATTAGAAAATTATGTGTTTAATTTAGCTAAGGGATTAATTAAACTGAATTTTCAAGTAGACATACTTACCTTTAATTCTTTGAAAATAAAAGAACACGAGAACATATCAGGGATAAATGTTTTTAGAATGGATTGTAAAAATATACTTGGTGACACCTATGCCCTCCCTGTTTTGAATAAAAAAACAAGAAATTTATTGAAAAAATTATCTTTGAAGAAGTATGATTTTGTTAACACACACACAAGATTCTTCTTAAGTAGTTTGTTAGGATGCTGGTTTGCAAAAAAAAATAATGTTCCCCTTATTCACACGGAACACGGAAATACTTTTGTTAAGCATAACAACAAATGGGTAGAGTTGTGTTCTTGGGTTTATGACCAAATATTTGGGAGATTAATATTTCATTCAGCAAAAAAAGTTATTGGAATTAGTAAACCCTGTTGTAAGTTTGCAATCAAAATGGGAGCAAAGAAACAAAAGGTACATTATATCCCAAATTCTATTAATCTTGAAAAATTTAAGAAGATTAAAACAAATTTACGTTCAGAATTGGGTATTACTAAAAACCAATTCATTGTGACTTATGTAGGAAGAATTATCTATGCTAAAGGCATACATGACCTTATAAGTGCAATTAAAAATGTTGATGGCGTTACCCTTATTATTGTTGGAGAAGGCCCATATTTGAAAAAATTAAAACAACTAGCTAAAAAGACGAAGGTGAGAGTTATGTTTTTAGGTAGTAAAAAGCAAGATAAAATAGTGGAAATCCTTTCTATTTCAGATCTGTTTGTTAACCCATCATATTCAGAAGGATTACCAACATCCGTTTTAGAAGCAGGAGCTGTTGGAGTGCCAATTATCGCCACAAATGTTGGAGGAACAAAGGAAATAATTGAAGATGGGAAAGAGGGGTTTTTAATAAAACCACAAAATGTTAAGGAATTACGATCAAAAATAATAAAATTAATACAAAACCAAGAGTTAAGAGAACAGTTTAGAAAAAAAATAGAAAAAAAGGTACAAAAAGAATTTAACTTTAATAAAAATTTAAATACGTTTAAAAAGATATTAGACCAATGAGAAAAATAATTTTAAAATCATCAAATTACATTTACAAGAGATTGTTTAAACAGAATTTAAGTGAAAATGAAGAAAAATTTATTTTAAATGTGAGTTGGGTTTCTTTAGGCGTTATAATTGCTAAAATAATGATGTATGTTATACATGCATTGGCTGGAAGATTTTTAGGTCCAGAAATTTATGGAGAAGCAAATTTGATTGTTTCAATTGCCATGTTTTTATCTATACCCTTGACAATATTTGCAGGAAACCATGGATTAATAAAATATTTTCAGGAGTCAGATTGTGAAATCGAAAAGAAAAAATTTTTTTCTACCAACACAATTGCCTTATTTTTCTCTGGAACTTTATTTTACCTATTGTTCTTTTTTTTTAGGGAGACGCTAAGTTTTTCATTAGGCATAAGCGTAGATTTATTATTATGGGCGATAATATTTAGTTTTTTTTCTATTTTAATGTCATTTTCTGAAACCGCATTAAGAATGTTGTTTTTATTTAAAGAGATGTCAATAGTAGAATTATTTAGTACGGCATTAGCAACTATGGTCTTTTTTTTATTATTAATGCAAAATAATTCCATTGGTTTATTGATAATACCTCTAATTACAATGCGATTGTTATACTTCTTAGGTGGGATAAAATATTTAATCAACTATTTTTGGTTGAAATTTGATATGAAAATATTTATCAAAACATTCAATTATAACAAATATATTATCTTAACAAATATCTCTGGGGTATTAATTACAAATATTGACAAAATAATGCTTAATTATTTTTTTGGTACAAGCAGCGTGGGAATATACCAAGCATACTTTTTTTCTTCAACAGTAATAATTGGAGTATTAATAACTATATTTGTACATGTTTTTTTCCCAACGATTATTAAAATAAAAGATAAAATAAATGTGTTAAAGAAATTAGATGTGCTTTTATTAATGTCAGTCTTTATTATTTTTGTTGTAATGTTACCCGTCTCTTTTATCACCATTAAATATGTCTATGGATATCAAATATTATTATTTCCCCTCTTAATATCCGTGTTATTTTCTGCAGTCTTGCCTGCCCAAATAATACAAGGACAATACTTAATGTCATTAAATATTGAAGGTGCAAAACAATTTTTTATTGGAAGTCTCATACAATCAATAATTAATGTAATATTAAACATTATTTTTATCCCCTTATGGATGGTGAGTGGAGCTTTTTTTGCAACATTTATCACGGGGATTATTGGATACATTTACTTTAGATATTATTCTAGTAAATTATCACAAAAATTAAATGAATAGTCTAAAGAGAGAATTATTTTAATTATTTAATGGTATTAATGTATTAGAATCTCGATTTAATATATAAATTTCATACCAAATCTCAAGCACCACTAATCTCCAAATTAAATAAGAATTGTTTTTCTTTCCAAGTAATTGTTCTTGCCAGATAGATTGAATATAGTCCATATCAAAGACATTCATATTTTTTAATTCCCTTTCAAACAATATATTTTCTATTGTTTTTCTCCATTTAGTGGTTAACCAATTATCCCATTTAACATTATATCCAAAACCTAATTTTTTGGCATATACAATTTTTGAAGGTAATTTTTTAATTAAAGACCCCTTCATAATGATTTTACTGTTTTTCTTGAAATTAAACAAACTGGCCTTCATCTTTAATGGTAACTGGGCGGCAAATTTCAATAATTCTGTATCAATTAAAGGAGATCTTACCTCTAAACTGTGAGGCATACCCGCAAAATCACCAACCATTGAAGGATATGAACTACCCATAATCACATGGGTATGCATTACCTTTTCTAAAAAATGTTTAGAATTACATTCTTTTGATAATTGATCCAATATTTCTCCTGTATCAACATTTTTCAATTGATTTTGAATTTTGGGAAGATATATCTTTTTAGATAATTTTTTGCCTTCTAAACGATTAATTTCACCAACTTGTTTATCTACGGGTACTGAAATTATTCGAAGCGCTTTTTCAACCCCATATAACCAATCCAATTTAAAATATAAATTTGTTTTTTTTATAAATTTATGAGATAATTTAAAAACAGATTTTGGAACATATTTGGTAAACCGTATTGCCTGACTTAACATTAATAATCCCTTATATCCATCATAACCAGCAAAAATTTCATCACCGCCATCACCACTTAAAACTACAGTTATTCCTTTCTCTTTCACCTTACCTAAAAGATAATAAGAATAAAATAATGACATGAAAAATATCGGTTCATCAGTAGATTTAACCAAATTTGGAAGAGATTTAAGAAGATCAGACCCACAAATTATTTCTTTATGATTAGTCTTAAATATTTTTGAAACAATTGAAGCCCTTTTTAATTCAACATCTTCCTTACTTGATCCCAAACCAAAACTAGTAATGTCTTTTTTAGGATCCATGTGAGCAACAATACTACTAGAATCAACGCCACCAGACAATAATACCCCTAATGGAACATCACTAACTTCCCTGATTCGTACTGCCTTTTTTAATATTTTTTCATAATCTTCAATAAACTTAGATTTAGATTTCTTTTTTTTTGTATAATCAAGATCCCAATATTTTTTAATTATAACCTTATCTTTTTTTACAACAATATAGCTGGCAGGAGGCAATTTATATATCCCTTCAAATATTGTTTCAGGAAAAGGAACAAAAGAATATGAATGGGTCATATAATGGTGTAGGGCAGGTAAATTTATTTTTGGTGTAATTAAATTGGTGGATAATAATGCCTTGATTTCTGAAGCAAAAACAAAGCTATCTTTAGTTTTCATGTATACCAAAGGTTTTTTACCAAAATGATCTCGAGCTAAAAATAATTCGTCTTTATTTTGATCATATAAACAAAATGCAAACATCCCCCTTAGATGATTAACTACATCATATCCTACTTCTTCATACAAGTGTAAAATAACTTCACTATCAGTATTACTACTAAATACATGTCCCTTACGTACTAACTGTTCTCGTAATTCTTGAAAATTATAAATTTCACCATTAAAAACTAACCAAATACTTTTGTCCTCATTACACATTGGTTGTTTACCAGCATCAGATAAATCAATAATAGAGAGTCTACGGTGCCCTAACCCTACATTTCTATTAGTATAAATGCCTTCTCCATCTGGACCACGATGAGAAATAGAATCACACATACACTTTATTTTAAGATTGTTCTCTTTAGACTGATCAGATTTTGAAAAATTGTAAATCCCACAAATGCCACACATTTATTTTTCCTCACACACCTTACCAATCAATATAGTTCATTAGAACTAAAACTTGAACAATAAATCGAATTATTAAACTTAAAGCAAGAAAGATAATTAAATAATGCATTGTGTTAAATATGATAGATAACAAAATGAGATACATAAACACCGTATTAAAATTACCATATGTCAAATAAAATAGTTTAGATTTAATTTTCCCTGTCACGGTGATGTGGTCAGGGTGTTTTCCACTTTCAAATAAAATTCTTTCAAAGCTATGGCGAGTATAATCTGCCATTAACCAAAAAATTGCAGCCAAAGAGCCAGCATAGAGATAAATTAAGTTCCAATGTTTATAAAAAACTCCTAGTCCAATACCAAACAAAATTAGTGGAAAAGCGATAGCCTCATGTACTAAATCAATAAACCATCCCCTTTTGGTACAAATATTTCTATAACGGGCGATTTGTCCATCAGTACAATCTAATATTTGAAACAGAAATACAAAAATAATGGCTAAAAAATAACTCCATGTCTGTGCAACAACAAATAATGCTGCAGCACATATCGCCAATATAATCATAAAGTATGTGAGATAATTTGGATGGATTCCTGTAGGAAGAAGAAGCTTTGTGAACCATAAACCTAATGGACGATAAATGTGTCTTTTATCTACTGCACCGCTATTCCACACAGAATCGGGATAGCATTTTCTTCTAAATTCTTTGAATGAAACCATTTTAATATTCTTTTTATCTCCAAGTACCTATTTATTAAATCGTTAGGATCATTTTATGAAAAAATGTTGTAATTTCTCCTTGACAACTCCATAACTATAATTGTCTAATATCCTATAGTTTTTTTTCTGATGGTCTTTCATCAACGAGGTATTACTTAAATATTTATGCATGTTTTGGGCAAGTTTTTTGTAATCAGTAGAATGATGAAATAAAACAGAATCATTGAAAACTGAGGTAAAAGAACCAATTGAAGAGAGGCACAAAGGGAGTCCACCTGCAACTGCCTCATACACAGTGATACACTGTCCTTCAGAGAAAGAAGAATTTACAAAAAGGTCAGAAACTTGAAAATATTTTGGTGCATCATTATGAGATACAGGACCAACTTGAACAACAAAATTTTCTATTTCTAATTCCTTAACCATTTGATTAATAGATTTGTTACCAGATTCATGCATCAAATCCTTGCCAACAATTAATAAAACAAAATCAGAACGGATTTTACTTAATTCTTTTATTGCTAAAAGGATAGTTTTGGGATTTTTAAAATCTCTTAAATTAGAAAACTGAAGAATAACTTTTTTCTGGGGACTAATAGAATAAGATGATTTGAACAAAGTTTTTTCCCTCAAACTTAATTTTTTTGAAAAATGTTGAAAGTCAATGACTAAAGGAATAACTTCAATCTTCTTTTTTTTAATTCCAAACTTAATTAATGTTTGTTTCTCATGAGGATTTGATACTTTAATATAATCAAATCTTTTAAGGAAAAATTTTAAAACTAATTTTTGCCATAATTTATAGGGTAAATCACTTTTATGAGACATGAAGAAAGTTGTTTTACCAAAAAAACAAGAAAGAAAACTCTTTGGAACTCTTGAATTTGCAAAAATAATCGCATTTTTTTGTTTACGCAGATAATTTAAATATGAAAAAGTGCTTTTAAAATATTTTCTAGTAATCCGATCATCTAATTTTAATTGCTGATTAGTTAGGTAAGGATCTTTTTTAAAAAATCGATGAGTAATTAGTTCACAATCATATCCTTTCTCGAGCATTGCTTGTAATGAGATATAATGATAATTCTGTTTGATTTTCATTTGCCTCATATTATTTGACAATTTAGAAATGACCAGAATAAACTTCATATTATTGTTTGACATATGTTAGTTGAATAAGTGAACCATTTTTATATTTTATGGAGTTATAAACTAGAGTTAGATAATCAGAACTAATCCTTTTTAAGTGTTAAGTACTCAAGATATAGAGCCAATGCTCCTGCACCAATTCCCGAAAAATTAGGTTCTTGTGTTTTTAAAAGATCTTCAATACTAGGTAAATCATTTGAAACTCCAAAAATAGTAGAGTGTTCCCATGCATCTATTGGAAGATTTCTTTCTCTAAAAGCAGATAAAATATCAATTCTGGAGACTTGGTCACTAGTTAACTGATGATATAATTTATTTGCTTGGGTAGACGTTTCTTGAATCTCTCTTAATGTTGCATCCGTATGAATTACCGAAACAGATTTTAGACCACCTGGCCCAGGTCCATAGGCCCAAAATAAACCAATTAATGAACTATCTATATTAAATTGACCCAGTTCAGTAATAAACTCTTCTTGTAAAGTTTTATCAATTAATTCTTGGCCATCTCCCGTACAGTAAGTAACACTCCCCCCAGGAGGAAGACCATATAACCCAGAAGCAAATCTTTCAACCCTTTGTGGAGTTACTTCTCCACCACGCACCCCATACAACACCTTATTATCTGCAGTAATGGTTACCCCAATTGCTGCAAGATTTCCAAGCTGTTCTAAAGACACAGGAGAATTTGGATCCCTAGCAGCCTGAATATCGTAGGATGTGGCAAATCCCCCCTTAAGAGTGGACCCATCAGAGGATAGAGTAGTGTCACCTAAACAAAAAACAATTTCTCTCCAAGTTGGTTGAATTATTGAAGCCCCATAATGAGATGATAACGCATCCCAATCTACTTCTGGTCTGTAAATGGCAGGGTCTGCTCTTCCATCAAAATCTACAACACGATCTTCAATGTCAAAAGTTAAGGATTTTGCACCTGTAAAGACCCTCATTAATTTGTATTTGGACATAAGTTGAAAATATTTTTATCACAGTTAATAAATGTTGCCTTTTTTATCACTCAAAAGTACTGATTAAAGTAGGTTTTTGTTACACAAACGTTAAAAAGACTACACCAACATAAAGGGATTATGATCCAAATATTACAAGAAATGGGAATTCTAAAGAAAAGAAGGAAACCCGCCCCAATTAGACAAAGTGGTAGCAACAAAAAAATAATTGGCTATACTACGGGAGTGTATGATATGTTTCATATAGGGCACCTTAATGTTCTAAAATGTGCAAAATCCCTTTGTGATTATTTAATTGTTGGAGTTACAACAGATGAATTGGTTAAGTATAAGAATAAAAAAGCAGTAATTTCATTTGAGGAAAGAATGGAGATTATACGAAGTTTAAAATGCGTAGACGCAGTAGTTCCCCAAGAAAGCATGGATAAATTCTTAGCATGGAGAAAATTAAAATTTGACGTGATGTTTGTAGGTGATGATTGGCATGATACAGATAAATGGAATAGTTTTGAAAAAGAATTCGAAAAATGTGGAGTTACAATTAGATACTTTCCTTATACTAAACATATTTCCTCTACAAAATTGAGATCAATAGTTAATAAAAAATAATGGCAAAGAAAATACTTTTCTTAAACCCGTCAGTTAGAGACTATCGTGTCCCTTTTTATGACTTATTAAATCAGGAGTACGATGTCAAGTTCTTGTTTTATCACTCTGATTATTGGATTAAAGATAAATTCCCCGAAATGAAAAGATGGAATTATCAGATTCTTAGGGAATATCGTTTCTTTGGATATACTAGAGGGTTTACTCCCCATCTTATTTGGAAATTTTTTACAGAAGATTATGATGTTGCCATTAACCAAGATGTTTTTAGTTTTGCCTCACATGTGGGATTTTTGATCACAAAACTAAGAGGGAAAAAATGGATTAGTTGGGAGGAAATGTGGATTTATCCAAAAAATAAACTTGCAAGAATAATTTATCCCTATCACAAATTTATTTTAAATCACTCTGATGCATGTGTAGCAGCAGGATCAAAAGCAAAAATACTTCTGGAAAAGGTTGGAGTAAAACAGAATAAAATATTTATTGGTCCAAATTCGGCCAAAAACTTAGTAAACTTAGCTCAAGAAGAAAAAATATCTGTAATTAAACAGAAATATGATCTTAATGATAAAATTGTTTTTTCTTTTGTCGGAAGAATAATGGATGCTAAAGGAGTAGACATTTTAATAAATGCCTTTAACAAATTGAATAGTGAAAAAAATAATTTGAAATTATTAATTATAGGATATTCTGATAAAGATAACACGGAGTATTTCAATAAGTGTAAAAAATTAGCACACAAGAATCAAGATATTATTTTTGTTGGGAGACAAGAGGCAGGAAATCTAGCAAATCACCTGTGTGCGTCAGATATTTTTGTCTTACCCTCAAAATTTGCATTTGAAATTGCAGACTGCACAGAATCCTGGGGAATGGTTGTTAATGAAGCCATGTCGTGTAGCAAAGCAATTTTAGCTTCAACTGCTGCTGGTTCAACATATGATCTTGTTAAAGAGGGTGTTAACGGATTTATCTTTAAAGAGAATTCTGAGATAGAACTTGTTAATGTAATGGAAAAAATACTACTCTCAGATTATAAAGCATTTGGGATAGAAAGTAAAAATATAATCACAAACCATTTTAATTATAATGAAATGTTGAGAGGATTTAAAAAGGCAATAACCTTTGCAATTAATAAAAAATGATACTCGCAGGACACCAACCAGAATATTTACCATACATTGGATATTTCTACAAAATGCAAAAATGCGACCAATTTATTCTTGTAGACCATGTACAATATGAAAAAAAGAATTTTCAAAATAGAAACAAGATTAGAACTGCCCAAGGGTTTACTTGGTTAACTGTTCCAGTAGAAACACATGGAAAACAGTTTCAAAAAATAAATGAAGTTGAGATTAAAAGAGGATTAGATTGGAGAGAAAAACATTACAAAGCAATTTATTTAAATTATAAAAATACCCCACACTTTGAAAAATATGCGGACTTTTTAAAAAAAACATATGAAGAAGATTTTTCATTATTAGTTGATTTAAATGAAAAAATCATTAGATTTCTAGCTAAAGAGATTGGGATTAAAAAAAAAATATTGAAAAGTTCAGAATTTAATTTTAAAAAAAAAAAAGAAGAATTACTAATTGAAATGTGTAAGACTCTTGGTGCTGATACTTATCTCTCTGGAAAAGGTGGTCAAGACTACGTGGAGGATTCAGTATTTAAAAAACAAGGATTGAAGCATGTTTTTTCTGACTTTAAACACCCAGAATACAAGCAAAGATTTAAACCATTTCTTCCCTATATGTCAACAATAGACCTTTTGTTTAACTGTGGACCAAAAACTTTAAATATAATCAAAAGCAGTTTTGAGGAAGAAAAATAATTTTGCCGCTGTAGCTTAATAGTAGAGCACTTTAGTAGTAATAAAGAAGGTGTAGGTTCATTTCCTACTGGCGGCTGTTATTTAATAATTAATTTAAGTTATTAGGGATATAAAGAGTATCTGGAAAATTAAGAGAGAGAGAATGAAAATGGAAAGAGATATTGATTATTTATTTGTTTACCCAAGCCCAACAGAAGATTCACCCAACAAATTAGTTCCGTTATCTATACTCTATCCAGGGAATTATTATATGGAACAAGGGTATAAAGTAGAATTTCATGATTGTCGTTTTGATTCAGAAAAAAGATTATTTGAATTAGCGAAAAGAGCAAAGATTTTTGCTGTTAGTGCTATGACAGGATACCAATGTGGAGAAACAGTCAGATTAATGGAGAGGGCAAAAAGTGAGAATCCAGAAATAAAAACATTATTAGGAGGATACCATGCAACCCTTTTAGCAAATGAGGTTATAAAAGAACCAATTATTGATGATGTATATCCTGGAAGACTTGGAGAGGACCTATTTCCATATAATGAAAAAACAAAGCGTCTTTTTGAGATTACAGATTTACAATGGTCTTCTTCAACAGGGTGTTGGGGAGAATGCACTTTTTGTTGTTTAGAAAAAAGATGGAAACCAAAACCGTTAGACATTTTAGAAAAAGAATTAAGGACACTTCACAAAGATTTAAAGTTTAAACATATAACATTTATTGATCCAAATATTGGGGCTAGCCCAGCAAGAATTAGAAGAATTGGAGAAATATTAAAAGATTTGGACGTTAAATTTCATGCCAACATAAGGAATGATGTTTTAACTAAAGAAATGGTTAGCGCGTTAGTAGAAGCAAATTGTGAATCTTTAGAGGTAGGTGGTGAATCAGGCGACAATTACATGTTAAAACATATAATAAAAAAAGGCCACACTAAAGAAACAACAATTAGGACTGCATATAATCTTCGAGATACCAATATCACCACAATGTACAGTTTTATGGCTAATATTCCATATGAGAAAAAGGTGCATAGAAAAAGAACGTTTGATTTAATTGATAAAATCCATAGAATAGATAAAAATGCTAGAACTTCTATTTATAATTACACACCATATCCACAAACAGAAATGTTTGATATGGCAGTAAAATTAGGGTTCAAGCCACCAACCACAATGGTGGGATGGAGTAAAATGGGTATGGCTTCTAACCCGATATATTGGATTGCAGGATTAACTTTCAGAAAAGATAATACCAAGAGAAATTTTCCGGGGATTAAAAGATTGAAAATATTTCCCTTTGAGCTTTTAGCTTTAGTGTTTTGGAAATTAAGAATTATGGGGTGGTTCCCTTCTAATACTGTTTCAAAACTAATCAAAAAAGCAGTAGAAGAAAATAATAATGATAATAACAACACACACAGGGGGGATAAAAATTAAAATTATAGTAATTGGTGCCCATCCCGATGATTATGAGTTGGGGATGGCAGGAGCAATTTTAAAACATGTAAATAACGGTGATGAGGTATATGGTATTGTAGCAACCAATGGGGCTATGCTTCTAGATAGAAAAGCAAAAAAAAATGTACGTGTCGAAGAGGCTAAAAAAAGTGCTAAAGCATTAGGAATTAAAAAAATGTTTTACTTAGGTTTAAAAGATACTCAGGTTAGTAGCTCACATAAAACAATAAAACTAATTGAAGAAATTGTCAAAAAAATAAGGCCACAAAGAATTTATACTCATTCGCTTAATGACACACACCAAGATCACCACAACCTTTCAAAAGCAGTAATTGTTGGAGCAAGGAAGATTAAGCAAGTCTTATTTTATGAATCCCCATCAAGTGATAATAAATTTTCTCCTACTTATTTTATAGAATTAAGTGAAGAAGCCCTAAACCAAAAAGTTGAAGTAATGAAACTGCATAAAAGTTTGCTTAATCTTAAGCGAAGATACTTAGAAATTGGAGCAATAAAAGCAGGTGCTTCTTTTAGGGGTTATCAAGTTAACTTAAATTATGCAGAAGGATTTGAAGTTTTCCGTTATGTTGAAGAAGTGGATTAAAAATAACAATGAATAAAATCAACAAAGAATCCATGAAACAATTCTATGGAGTAGATATAACTGGAACGGTTATGAATTACCCCCTTTATCAACAAATTAAAAAAACAGGGATAAATTCAAATATTAAAATACTGGATGCAGGATGTGGAGATGGAGATGCCTTATTATCATTAGTGGGAGAAAATTGTGGTGAAGGTATAGATCTAAATGAAAAAAGGATAAATGCAGCTAATGAAAAAAAAGTGAAATTTAAATTTGACAAAGTTAATTTTAACGTTGGCGATTGTGAGAATATCAAATTTCCAACAGATTATTTTGACCTAACATTATCAATAGAAGTATTAGAATTTGCATTAAACAAAGAAAAAATTATTGAAGAGATGATCAGGGTAACAAAACCACAAGGAGAAATAATTATCGTTGTGCCAAATAAATATAATCCATTAAGGTTAGTATTACCTCAATTAAAGCAAACAGATGGATTCATGTCTGTTCGAGAATTAAAAAGATTGATGAAAAATAAAAATGTTAAGATTAATAAAAAAGAATATCATTATTCAAAATATCTTAGAAAATTAATGCCAAAAAAAATCCCATTTGGCACGTATATCATACTAAAATTAAAAAAGGAAAAATGAAAATGAAAATCGATGCAAGAATTAAAGAAATTTGGAAAAATTTAGATGTTAAAGTACAAAATGAAAAAGGAGAATTAAAAAGGGTAAAACTACTTGCTAAACTCTCAAGGGGAGAAACCCTAGATATTGGTTATGAACATAAACCAAACCCTTTTTTGAATAATTGTTTTGGGATAGATATTGAAAAAATTAACAAACCAAAAAATTATTGTGACGTTTTTCAAGTGAATGTGGAGAAAGAAAAATTTCCTTTTAAAGATCAGTTTTTTGATACAATTATTGCTGCGGAAACAATTGAACATTTACAAAATCTGGACAATTTAATGAATGAAGTAAATAGAGTTTTAAAACCAAAAGGAAGATTAATCATTTCATTTCCAAATCCCACAAACGTGAATTTTGTAATAATGGATTGGTTAAAACTTTCAGACGTTAAAGAAGTAGAAAAGATTGGAAAAGGACATGTTCATTCATTTTTATTTTCAGATATGAATGTTTTGTTTGAAAAAAATGGATTTAAATTGAAAAAAGTTTATGGCACATATTTTAAAATACCCTTTACAAGAATACAACTATCAGTAAATTGGCCAAGGTTTACTTTCCAAAGAATTTATGTGGGAGAAAAAGTTAATTAAAGAGTTAAGCTCAAAATTTTATTAACAATTTGATTCCAATCCATCATTTTTTTCATTTTAATATATCCTTGTTCCCCCATTGGTTTTAAATCTCTCTTAAACATTGAAATAACTGCTTCTGCTAATTGTTTAGAGTTCTTAGGTTCAATGATTAATCCAGTTATGCCATTTTCAACAACTTCAGGAAGACTTCCTACGTTTGTGGTGACTACTGGTTTTTTAAAAGAATAAGCAATGGGGATTATTCCAGATTGTGTGGCATCATCATAAGGCAATACAACAAATGAACATCTTTGAAATAACTCTGCAACGGTCTCATCAGAGATGTAGTGATTAATAATCTTAACATTAGAAATTATATTTTTTGTCAAATATTTTTGATAGGGGGAAAAATCCCCTTCGCCAGCAATAATTACTCTAATTAAAGGGATCTTTTTTTTAATTAAAGGAACTGCCTTGAGCAATGTATCAACACCCTTATATTTAACAATTCTCCCAAATTGAAGGATTGTATATCGTTCAGATTTTATGTTTTTTTGACTGAATTTAGTAAAAAAAGAATAATCTCCATGTGGCACAACAACAATCTTTTTTTCTGCCAAACCAAATTCTAATAATACCTCTTTCAAATTCTTTCCATGCACAATCACTTTATTAGCTTTATTTCTTAGTAATTTATTTACTAAATTGATTATAAAACCGCGCATTGAAATTGTTTCTCCAGAGTGTAATTGAGGATCGTGTTGTGTAACTAATATTTTGTACTTTTTTAAAATAAGAACATATAATAAGTACCAAGGATGGTTATCCATAAAATGAATCCTATCTGGATTGATATGTTTAATTTGTTTTAGTAATTTTGAGTGTTGATTAAAATTTATGGAAGCTAATACAGTTTTAAGAATTAATGGAGGGGCTTTTATTTTAATCAATCTTACAGAGGGATCAAATAAAGTTGTATCCGAATAAGATGGCAAAACAACGTACACTTCTGCGCGTTTAGACAATGCATTAGCATATTGAGAAGTATAATGTAACATGCCTCCTCTGCCATTTAATGCAAAAAGGATAAATTTCATAAAGGATTAATAGAGGAAGGGATTTTAAATGTTATGGATTTAAAACTAACTTATCAGTGCTAATGCGCCATTTAGTTCTTGTTTAAGATCAGAAAAACTCCTAATTGAACTAATTCTGCGCCAAATTATTTTTGGTCTAAAATAAAATTTACGATGTGCAGTTTTATAAAAATCTAACACCTTTTCGCGACTTAACCAAGGAGTTTCAATATTACAATTACTAACATCCCATGAATTAGTTTTGACTAAATATCCTTTTTCATCAGCCTCTTTCCATAAATCTGTGCCAGGATAAGCAGTTATTGCATTGTATTGTACAGAATCAGAATCAACTTGTTTACTAAACTCTAAGGTTTTGCGCATTGATTCTTCAGTCTCTCCAGGATATCCAAAGATGTAAGAACAACGCGTTTTGATTCCCACTTCACGGCATAAAGTAACTGCTTTTTTAACTTGATCCAAGGTAATGTTTTTGCGCATATCTTTTAAAATTTTAGGATTACTACTTTCAACACCAAATAGGATTAAATGACAGCCCGCAGATTTCATATTTTCTAATAATTCTTTATCCACTACATTAACACGAGTAAAACAGGTCCAACTAATACTTAATTTATTAGTTATGATAAGGTCACATAATCTTTGAACATTAGATTTAAAGATAGTCATAGTATCATCATAAAAATTAATTTCTTTTACCCCATAATTCTCTTTTAAATGTTTTATCTCAGCAAAAATTTTGTCAGCATCACGACATTTTATTCTCCTATGGTAATGTTGACAATATTTACAATCATTTGGACAATTACGTGTAGTAATCATCATAAAAGCAGGCAAATTTTTATATCCACCAATTGGTGGCCGATACAAATCCATTTTAAGTAAATGATAAGGGATCATAGGCAACCAGTTGATGTCTTCAAGTTGAGGTCTTGATTTGTTAACGAATGTAAATCCGTCTTTTTTATAAGTAATACCTTGAATATTAGATAAATGAGTGCCATCACAAATTTGTGACATGGTTATTTCTCCTTCTTCTCTGACAATAATGTCAACAAAAGGATATCCAATTAACTCTTTATGTTCCATAGTTGCATGAACTCCCCCCAAAACAATTTTTGTGTGTGGATATTTTTCTTTGATTTTTTTTGCAATAAAGATTCCTGGTTTATACAAGGGAGTAGTCATGGTAATTCCAACAAGATCATATTCTTCATCAATATTAAAATCCTTTGGAGTTAAATTTTCAGCAGTCATGTCAATAAATGAGACGTCATGGCCTGCTTTTTCTAATACACCCGCAACGTTTAACAAACCTAAAGGTGGATAAACACTTGCAATTTTAAACCAAATTGTTTTTTTACTTTTATCCCAATTTGGGTTTATTAGTAATATCTTCATTTTTTTGGAGTATATTTTAATAGATAAAACGCACCAGGAACTTGGTGAGTGAGTGTAAATTTAGATGAATTTAATATGTCTTTTAATAAATCGTCTGCTTTTTGATTTAATTTTTTAGCACAAGTCCCATCAATAATGATATATTGAAAATTGTATTTGTTAACCAGAGTTATAACTTCCAGATTAATCTCTTTAACAGTCATTGTTTTTATTTTTCTTTCATAAAAATTTTCAATTTCAAGATTCAATGGAGGAGAATACATGTCAAAACCAATAACTTTTTCTTCGTCCCAACAAACATTTAAAATAGGGGTAGATTTTTCAAAATTATTATACATCCAGATATATCCTTGAATCTCTTCTGAACTTGTCCACCCACCACCAGGGGGCCAATTAGACGTTTCTACAACATATTTAGGATATCCTGAAGTAACGAGCAAACCGACAAAAATGGTTAAAACGAAAAATATTTTTATTGCCTTTCTTTGTTTTAATTGGTTATAAATGAGGAAAAATCCTTCTGCCACTAATAGTGATACAGGAATTGCTAAAAATGCCCAGAACCGATGCGGAAATAATTTGATTGGCATTGCATTACCTTGAACCCCTAAAAAGCAAAAGCCTAACCAAAATAAAATGGCAACCAAATAACTAATCTTTTTTATTTTTTTATAATTAATTAGAAAAATTAAAATGGTTAAGGAAACAAGAATGAATAAAATGATACCCCACCCAATAGGTTGGTCCATTTTACTCACTAAAGGTGCAAACATAAAATCGGTAAATCCATAAACCAATCCACCAGAAGTATCAGCCACAATTGTTTCTGCACTTGTAGAAAAAAGTCCTGAAAAAAGGCCAATACCATCAAGAGTTAACTGAACTCCATATTTGATTAATATGGGTAACCAATAAAAAATAAAAGATACAATCATCCCAATAATTCCAGGTAAAAAATAAACAAGATTTACTTTAATTGAATTAAAAATGGAATTACCACAAAAGTAATCTGAAAATATTTTGGCAACCACATATAATAGATAAAATACTGCAAATATTGCTGCAGAAGAGGGCTGTGAAAGAATTACTCCCGCACACAATATCCCTGCAATAATTAAATGTGCTCTACTTTCTTCAGACTTAATAATAAAATATAAAGTTGGAAAAAACAAGACAATAGCCAAGCTTTGAGACCAAATAAAGTGACTCATAAATGAAGGAATAACGAAAAGAATAAAAGTGGAAAAAATTGCTTTTTTAGAATTGTTAAAAAAAAGTTCTGAAAAAATATAAAAGAAAATTAGTCCAAGAGATATAATTAAAACATTAAAAAATTTAAGAGTCCAATTAATAGAATCATTTGTTTGGTGTAAAATTCCCATCAAAACATCATAAGCGGGAGGATATGGTTCAAGGTAATTTCTTTTAAAATTTTCAGCATTTACTTCACGAGAATAAGTTTGGTATTCAGAAACATATTTGCTGCCAACTGCATGGTCCCAAGAATCATCATCTTCCATATAAGGGTAATTAAATGCTCCAGTAAGATATACCACAAACAAAACAATGGCTAAAAATAAAGACAAAAATAAGTATAAATCTTTTTTCTTTACTATAAAATCTTTTTTAACCAGTAAACGCTTACGTTTAAAAAAAGAATAACTTGGAACAATTAAAGCCAATATTAAAATTGCCCACCACACTAACGGAACTAAAATTAAATTTAAAATTACAAAAATTAGAGGTAATGTTCCCAAACCAAGTGCAAGATAGATGAAAAAACGATAATAAATGCTTGAAGATAACTTTACTTGCGTTATCTTAGCAAGAGAATAACCAAATGCAAGGGTAATGACAAAAAAATAAACAATTGATATATATGGGATCATTTTTTCTCACCAATACAGATTAAGGACAGCCCAAACAGTGGTTGAATTTTTGATTCTATTTTTTTGATTGTAGGGACCATTTTATTAAATAAATTAACGTCTCCTTTCTTATGTACCTTTAGTTTTAATATTTTTCCATGCCAAATCCATCCAAAAACACCAGGAAGATTCATATATTTTATCTTTAAAATTTTAAATCCAGACTTTCTAATTTTTGGGAGTAAATTTTTTTTGTTATAACGACGGAAATGACGATCTGCCTTATCAATACTACCATAAATAGAAGGCAAAGCAGGAACAACTAATAGCAACTTACCTTTTTTGTCTAATAATTTATTCATATTCCTAAGAGCTACAACGTCTTCTTTGATATGCTCTAAAACATTAACACACATAACTGTATCAAAATTATGATTTTCTAATCCTGCCAAACTTTCTGCAACATTTATATTTAAAAAGTTAAAATTATCTTTGTCTTGAAAAAGTTGTTTTAAATAATCTATCTTACTATCAGAAATATCTGTACCAACTACTAATTTCTTATTTTTAATTAATTTAGTAATTGTTCCCAAACCAGAGCCTATTTCTAAAATAGTGTTCCCAACATAAGGGCTAATTTGAGAATACATCCAGTGGTTATACTGATCTGCATCTTGCATCAAAGTGAGATTTTTTAGTTCAGAATCCATATTTAATCAACAAACCTATATTTTATTAGTGTCCAAATTGCCTCAATTCCGTCTCTCCAACTGATTTTTTTACCTTCTTTAATAGAACGGGGATAATAAGATATTGGCACCTCATAAATTTTAATTTTTCTTTTGGCAACTTTTGCTGTGATTTCTGGGCAAAACTCAAAACGTTTGCACCTTAAAGGAATACTCTTGATTAACTTAGTTTTAAAAAATTTATAACAAGTTGGTTCATCTGTGATTTTTAAATGTGGATAAAGCAAATTTGTGAGCCAAGTTAACCCAACACCACCCAAATAAAAAGACAACCCAGAATGTTTGGGATTATCTTTTCTTAATCTTCTAGAACCATAAACAACGTCTGCATCATTTTTTAAAGCTTCAGCAATTAAAATTTTATAATCTTCGGGGTCATATTCTAGATCTGCGTCTTGAATAACCACATATTTGCCAGTGACATATTTAATTCCAGTTCTAATGGCCATGCCCTTACCAGCATTTTTGCTATGTTTAATGAGTTTAACATCTGGAAGACTGGAAACTATTTCTATTGTTTTATCTTTACTTCCATCATCAATGATAATTATCTCTTTTTCAAGATTAAACTTAGAAAGGTCAACTTTCTTTACTTTATCAATTAGTTCTTTAATAGTGCCTTCTTCATTATAAGCAGGAATAAGTATTGATAATTTATCCATTTTAACATTTTATCTGCTTTTTTATAAAAGCTTTTCTCCTTAGTGATATCTCTTTTAAAAAGTACTTTTTAAACACGTAACTAAAAATCAAGGCTAGGTTTCCAACCCAATAATGCCTTTGCCTTATCAAAAGAAGCAGTAGAAACAATAATGTCCCCTTCCCTTCTTGGACCAAATTGATAATTGATCTTTTTTCCAACCCTAGATTCAATAAGCTGAACTAATTCTAAAATAGTTAGGCCAGTACCAGTCCCTAAATTGATTATTTCAAACTGGTTGGAATTTAAAGCAAGAATATGTGCTTTAACCAAATCTTTTAATTCAATATAATCTCTCACACAAGTGCCATCCTTAGTGTTATAATCATTTCCATAAATAACTAATTCTTGTTTTTTACCATTTAATACGTCAAGAATAACAGAATAAATGTCTTCTTCCCCACTGCGAGGATAAGTTAACCCTGTATCACCAACCACATTAAAATACCTTAAACACACCCCAATAATTCCCTTAGTTTTAGAGTACCATTGAATTAGTTTTTCACATTCTAACTTGGTAAATCCATAAAAATTGATTGGGACAGTAGGATGCTTTTCATCAATTGGAGTATATTGAGGATTGCCATACACTGCAGCTGAACTAGAATAAATTATTTTTTTTACAGAATATTTAACCATTAAATTTAATAAATTAATTGTACTGGTGATATTTTGAGAATATTTAAAAGGATTTTCATTTGATTCTGGCACGGATTTGTAAGCAGCAAAATGCATTATCACATCAAAATGATGATTAGCAAAAATATGTTCTAAAAATTCTAAGTCAACTAAATCCCCTTGATGGAATATTGCTTTTTGGTCAACATACTCCTTTTTACTCTTAGAGAGATTATCAATTACAACTACAGAATGGCCTTCTTCAATTAATCTTTTAACAGTAGCACTACCAATGTAACCTGCGCCGCCTGTAACTAAAATGTCCATATTAAGAACAAAGAAAAATTCATTTAAAAGAGTTGTGGAATACAAAACAGTTATTTTTCCTGATAAATAATACCACAGATAGATCCTTCTTCGCCATCACACTTTAATGACATTTTCATAGCTTTAATTTTCTCACTAAAATCATTGTTCTCATCCAAGTAACAAATCTTCTCTTTAAGGTGTTTGTGGTCTTGATTTGGAACATAAGAAGGACAAGGCTGAATTATATCAACAAGTGCAAATCCATTATGATTAATTGCTTTCTTTAAGATTTCAACAGTTTCTTTGATATGGCCCGCATATACCCTTGCAACAAAAGTTGCCCCCGAGGCGATAGCAATGGCAAGAGGATTAATGGATTGTTCTGTTGATCCCAATAAGGAGGATTTACTTTTTCTTCCCTTTTCAGAAGTAGGCGAATATTGTCCGGTAGTCAAACCAAAAACAGAATTGTTATGGACTATGTAGGTAATGTTTATATTTCTCCTACATGCATGAAGAAAATGATTTCCCCCCTCTCCATAACCATCGCCATCTCCACCAAAAGCAAGAACAGTTAGTCTAGGATTGGCTAATTTAACTCCTTGTGCAACAGGTAAAGATCTACCATGTAATCCAACAAACCCATTTGTTTTTATCCAATAAGGAAGTTTAGCAAAACAACCAACACCAGAAACTAGAACAGTGTTTTGGGGTTCTAAATTTAATTCTGTGAGCGTCTTTTTTACTGACGAGATAATTCCATAGTTCCCACAGCCAGGACACCAATTTGGTATGTTGGTAGTGTTGAATTCTTTTAGTTCAGCCATTTTTTTATTTCTGTAACAAGTTCATTTATCATAAAAGTTTGTCCGTTATATTTCAAAAATTGGTTCTTTATTGAAACACCAGTATTCTCTGAAATTAATTGTCCTAATTGCCCAGTAGAATTATTTTCAATCAATAGTAATTTTTTTGATTGTTGTAACAAAGAAAGTACCTCTTCTTTTTGAAAAGGGAATAAATATTTTAAATTAAGAAAGTTAACTTCTTTTCCTTCATTACTGATTTGTTTAATTGCTTCTTCAATCGCTCCTTTATTACTTCCCCAAGATACAATTGTTAAATCTGCATCCTTAGTGCCAATTAATTGTAGAGATGGAAGCTCTTTCTGAAGTAAGTTTAACTTCTCAGATCTTCTATCCACCATTCTAATCCTATTATTATAATCCTCTGTTATGGTGCCAACTTCATTGTGTTCATCTCCAGCGCAAGTGTAAATCCCTTTTTTGGTTCCTGGTATAACTCTTTCTTCCCCAGAATAACGTTTAAATAATCCCTCTTCATTAATTTGATTTTCTTTTGGTTCATTAACTAAGTTAATTGGTGTATTGTAATTAAAAGTAAATTTCTTTTCTTCATCTTCTAAATTGACATCCTTAAAACTTTCAGTGAGATGTTTGTCAACAAGAACAATCACTGGAAGCTGATATCTCTCAGCAAGATAAAAAGCACGTTTTGTTTCGGTATAACACTCTTCAATATTTCCTGGAGCAATCACTACTTTTGGAAATTCTCCATGACCAGCATTAACTACAAATTTTAAGTCGTCTTGTCCTGTTTTTGTTGGTAACCCTGTTGCGGGTCCTGGACGTTGTCCTTCAATAATAACTAATGGAATTTCTGCCATACCTGCAAGACTAATTGATTCCGTCATCAACGCAAAACCCCCACCGGAAGTTGCAGTCATTGCTCTTGCTCCAGCATATGATGCGCCAAGTGCCATATTAATTGTAGAGATCTCATCTTCTGGTTGGATTACAACTAATTTCTTGTTAGTGGTTGATTCTTTTTCAAGATAGTGTAAGATTCCAGTTACAGGAGTCATAGGATATTGGGCATGGAAAGTAATTCCTGCCCTTAATGCGCCTAAAGAGATTGCATCATTACCATTAATTAATTGGATTTTTTGTTCATGACCAGGATTAGGGAGGGTGATAATTTTTTCAACATGATTATATCCTAACAAAGATGCTTTTCTAAATTGATTTAATAAAAAAAATTTGTGAGAAAAAGAATCTTCTAAAATGGTTTCATAAACAGATTGATCGATGCCTAAACATTTTATAGTAGCACCCAAGAAAATAACATTGAGCAAATTCTTTTCATCAAGTTCAGATTCTAGTGCATTTATTTCGATGGGAATAAAGTGGATTTTTTCTTTTTTGGTTATATTTAAATTAGAGTTATAAATTACAATTCCATTAGGTGTGACTAAATCAATATGTTTCTCCAAGGTTTGTCGATCTAATGCCAAAAGAATATTTATTTCTTGTACATCTGCCAATACTTTTTCTTTAGAGATTCTTACAGTATGAAAATTATGACCTCCACGAATTTGTGAACAATAATCTTTACTTGAAAAAACATGATAACCTAACTTTAGTGCAATCTTGGCAAAAAGGTCTGCAGCAGTAGCTGTTCCCATACCTGCTTCTCCGCCAATTCTTAAAGTGAATGATTTCATTTTTTATTATACATAAATTCTTCTGCTTCTCTCAATTGATCTAAACTACCAATATCAAACCAATTTCCATTTAAAACCTTTCCATGTACCTCTTCTTTATTTGCAAGATAAGCAATAAAATCTCCGGAATGATCTGCCTTCCCCAAATCGATGGCTTCTTGTAATCTTGGTAAATGCTCCTTTTTAAGAGCATAAATTAAAGTTGCAGCCATAGTCGATTCTGGGATTATTGGTTTTTCAGTAAATTTTATAATTTTTCCAGTTTCATTTATTGATACCACTCCAAAAAGTTTGGCTAATTCAAAATCTTTGACATCATTTAGCAATATGGAAGACCCCTTTTCTCTAAAAAAATCAAGGAAATCCTTAAGATTATCTTCGAATAAATTGTCCCCGCCAATCACCAAAAGATTACTTTTAAGATTCTGAGTTTTAACTACAAAATTAATGTCTCCGACTGCTCCTAATCGGTCTTCATTACTTGTTGTACCATCATTTACAATAGTAACATCTAAACGTCCAGGATATGTTTCTTTCCATTCCAAGAATTCCTCATAAAACTTATTATTAGTAACAACAAAGACTTCTCCAATTGTTGGTATCTCCTCTACTTTTTCAAGAATATGTTCCACAATGAATTTATCTCCTACCTTTAACAGTGGTTTGGGTTGGTTTAATGTAAGAGGATGTAACCTTGTTGCATATCCTGCCGCAAGAATGATTGCTTTCATTGTATTAACATTAAAAAAAAATAGGTTTAAAAGTGTTATGGAAGAAGAATATTAAAAAAAGAGATAGGCTACTTACAAATGTGCGACATTTGATAACGAAGAGGTATGCGTTCGCATTGCCCACTTAACCATCAAATAAATATTAAAAAAAGAGATGGACAGCTTACCTGGTTTCCCGCGTAATGCAGTACACCCAAATACGGAGGCGCGTTTAACTTCTGTGTTCGAAATGGGAACAGGTGAACCACACCCCTATGGCCGTCCATCACGTTCAGATTCAAGGTCATTTATAAAGTTTACGATTGAAAAGTCATAATAATTTAAATACTAATTAAAAAATCCTTAATTTATGATCAATACAGCAATTATCCTTGCAGGTGGTCTTGGTACAAGATTAAGGCCATTAACGGATGAAACTCCAAAGCCACTCCTACCAATCAAGGGGTTACCAATGATGGAACATATGATTAAAAACATGCAGCAATATGGTATTAATAATATAATTCTCTCAATTGGGTATAAAGCAGAGCAGATTAAAGATTATTTTGGAGATGGTTCTAAGTGGAGTATAAACATTTCTTATTCTATTGAGAATGAACCTTTAGGTACTGGAGGCGCGATTAAAAAAGCAGCTTCAGAGTTAAAAAAACAATTTTTCTTGGCTTGGGGAGATAATTTGATGAATATTGATTATGATGCTATGTATAAAGACTATTTAAGAGATGCACCACAAGTAACCATGGCCCTAACACCAAGAGAAGATGTAGAAAATTTTGGAGTTGCAACATTACAAGAAAGTAGGATTATTGGTTTTGTGGAAAAACCAAAAAGAGAAGATGCCCCCTCAGATTTGATTAATGCAGGTGCTTTTATTGTTGATCCGGAATGTTTACAAATTCTTCCAGAAGGGAAATCTTCTATGGAATATGATTGTTTTGAAAAATTAGCACCACTAGGGGAGATATCTGCACACATACACAAAGGACAATGGTTCCCCACAGACACACTAGAAAAATATAAAGATGCAAATGATAATTTTAAACCAACAAATTAAAGAGGTGTAATTAATGGAAATAAACCCATTTATTTTTAGAAATTATGACATTAGAGGAGTTGTTGGAGAAGACCTGGACATAAAAAAAGTAGAAGCTATTGGAAAAGCTTATGGGACTTTTCTTGGAAAAAGAAAAATCAAACAAGCAGTGATGGGGTGGGATTGCCGTTTAAGTGGAGAAATGTTTAAAAATGCGTTCACAAGAGGATTAATTTCTACAAGTGTTGAGGTGATTCAATTAGGGGTGATTATGACCCAGATGATGTATTTTGCCCAATACAGATTTCAAACTAATGGAGGTATAATGATTACTGCTTCTCATAACCCTTATAATTTTAATGGATTCAAGCTAGGGGTGGGGTTCTCACTAACTACCGGCCCAAATGATGTTCAAGAGATTAAAGAGATTGTTGAAAAAGAAAATTTTGTTAAAGGGAATGAATGGGGGAAAATTTCCTGTAAAAATATTACCGAAGACTATTTTCAAGACATATTAAAACGAGTAAGAGTCACAAAAAAGTTTAAAGTAGTTGTAGATCCACGTCATGGAACAACAGCATTATATTTACCAGAAATTTTAAGGCGCGTTGGTTGTGAAGTTATATGTCTTCATGAAAAAATAGATGGAAATTTCCCTGCAGGAACACCAGACCCTACAGATGAAAAATTTATGAGAGAATTAGGCAAAGTGGTGGTACAAAAAAATGCTGACCTGGGGTTGGCTTTTGATGGTGATGGTGACAGAATTGGTATTGTTGATGAAAAAGGAAGAATTCTCTGGAATGATGTTTTGGTAGCAATTTTTGCTAAGGAGATTTTAGAAAGATTTCCAAAATCAAAAATTGTTTACAATGGGTTGTGTTCCCAAGTAGTCCCATTAGTTATTGAAGAAAATGGAGGAGAACCAATTATTTGGCGTACTGGTCACTCTTTTATTAAATCTAAAATTGCAGAAGAAGGAGCAGCATTTGGAGGAGAACTGTCAGGACATTTCTTTTTTAATGATAATGCTTATGGCCATGATGACGGGGCTTATGCTGCATTGAGAGTTTTAGAATATTTGTCAGAGAAGAATGTTTCACTAAGTAAATTATATGAGTCATTCCCACAATATATCTCTTCCCCGGAAATTAAGATAGGTTGTCCAGATGGCAAGAAAGTAGAAGTGATTAAAAATATTTCTGAAAAATTTAAACAAGATTTTACAGGATACAAAGTTACAGATTCTAGAGTGATTCCTGGAGATGATGGAACCCGGATTGATTTTCCAGATGGAATGATGATTTTTCGATATTCACAGAACGGCCCATACATAACAGTTAAATTTGAAGCCAAGGACCAAGAGACTTATGATAAAAGAAAATCTTATGTAAGAGAAACATTGAAACGTTACCCAGAAATGATTTGGCAAGATCAGTTGTGTGTCAATTTAGATAGTTTGGAGTAAAGTCTTTTAAAGTGCTTTTATTTTCTTATCTTTTATGGATCAAGCAATCATAGATAAACACATCAAGGCAGGAAAAATTGCTGCTGAAGCATTACAATATGGAAAATCATTAATGAAGCCAGGAACAAAAATCAACTCTGTTCTGGATGCTATTGAAAAAAAAATAATTGAAGATGGAGGAGAAATTGCTTTTCCAGCCCAAATTTCTTTAAATGAAACTGCAGCACACACTTGTGCCACATTGGATGAAGAAACAAC
>Ga0233431_1001955_pt1 | contig 31774 bp, 15 predicted proteins | sample SI_118_April2016_FD_179867 | JGI IMG/M metagenome (GOLD analysis project Ga0233431, IMG submission 179867) | Seawater microbial communities from Saanich Inlet, British Columbia, Canada - SI_118_April2016_200_MG | ecosystem: Environmental > Aquatic > Marine > Inlet | place: Canada: British...
AACCATACGTTGTTGCGTTTGTTGTACCTGATCCGTCTAATTGAACAGTTACTCCTCCATTAACATTTTGTAAAGTTCCTGCGTTTGCTTCTGGAAGCGGATCAACCGTTATTGTTACAGTATCTGTAGCTGTTTCTTGTGTTGATGTCGTAACTGTTAATGTACATACTATATCACCGCTTGTATTTGGTGCTGTAAAAGTCGCAACTCGATTATTGTTGTTTGTAATAGTAACACTTGGATTGCTTGCCCATGCATATGACGATGCGTTAGTTGATAATGAATTACCAGTTAAAGTTACCGTTGAGTTACCTTTAATATTTTGATTGTCACCTGCAATAGCGCTTACATTATCATCATCATGGTAAATTATGCACTGTCCTCTATTAGTACCATTATTATCAAAACCACTCACACCTATCACAGCAACCGTGCCGTCATCATTTATGGAAACGGAATATCCTAAAGTGTCGTTAGCATTTGCGCCGTTTATAGTTACTCTGGATTGCCATCCACTGTCAAATTCGTATATCTTACACTCTCCGGCACGACTAGTACCACCATATATCGCACCAATACACACAATTGTACCATCGCTATTAATTGATACACTGCAACCGAATAAATCCCCTGCATCCGTTCCTACTATATCAGACCCTTTTTGTGCCCAACTGCCTGCTGTATTTTCATACACTCGACACATACCACTATCTGAACCTATATTTGTATCGTAATATGGACTCCCTACTGCAATAACTGATCCATTGTCACTTATTGCAATAGATGATGTGAAGTATGAATTATTTTGATCGCCATTTATTTCAACTGGGGTTGACCACGCATTTGAACTATATGTATATATTAATAATCGACCTTGTGATGTAGTTATATTTGCTACAGACACGGTGACAATCGTACCACCCCCATTTATAGATACAACTGACCCCATTTGAGCATCATTTGTAGTAAATTGTTGTTCGGTTCCCTTTAGTGACCATGCGTTGCTGCTAAATTCGTGGACTTCAAAACGTCCCTTATTTGAACTCCAATTAGGTGCGCCAATTGCAACCACTGTCCCATCATTATTTATTGATACACTATCGCCAAAATGCTCGCTTGCGGTTGATCCTTCAATTGCAGATCCTTTTGAACTCCATTGATTTGTACCTGCATTATATTCATACACATCACATTTACCACAATCTGTATTTGTTGTGCTACTGAATTCAGTTGACCCAATTGCAATAATATTACCAGTTGCATTTAATGATATTGAAAATCCAAATTTTTCACCGGTTCCGCCATTCAACACATTTCCTTTTTGTACCCATGATGCATTATTATATTCATATATTACACAACGCCCATCATTGGTATTACATAAGGCCGATCCAACGGCACATACCGTTCCATTTGCATTTATTGACACAGATTGTCCCATATACGCACCATCTGTCGTAAAATCTAGTGCATCTTGTTCTTGCCAATCCGACATTGCTATATTATTTGAGCAACATAAAAATCAAATAATATAGGGACTGTCCATAAAAATGTAACGAAAATAAAATACCAATATCATTAAAAGTTGTTGAAGGAACGATACATGATTGTATGGTATTAAATGATAATATCGATGATATTATTACAAATAATATCAATGTGCATAATAAAAATTTAATAGCGGATATAGGTTATTATGATAATAAAACATTCAAATTATGTAATAAATATAAATTAAATGCACATATTTGCAGAAAGAAACGAACATCATTTGAACACCGAAATAAATTTATTAATCGAATGAATAATAATACAAACAAACACATAGTGAAAATAGAACATATGTTTGCAACATTAAAGCAAAATAAATCAATTGCGCTAAACTATTCAAAAAAAATTAATATATTTTATAATTTTGTTTATTTATCTTTTATATTATTACATATTCGTTGTTGATTAATAACAAATATGTATGATAAATGCCATATATTTATAAATTTTGTAATGAACAAATATACTATACTATCCCCTAACGTATATATATATTTATTTGTTTATATTATACTATTGATACATAATATAAACAAACAACTTATTTACTGGACAGTCCATATGTACTTCGAAATTATATATCAGACGATGTAATTAGATACACGATTGATGAATTTATAATTAATCGACATAGTATATTTTTAAGTTAATACATTAAGATAATAAATATTATTAATTAATGTTTATTAACTAACATATGCATCTATCAAATCGTCAAAAAAAATTGAAAAACTGAACTGTATTAATTATGCATATAATTATATTAATTCATTTTAACGAATTCAAATTTACCAATAAGCGATGCCCCAACATCGTCAACAGCACGGTCGCGGAGGTACGCAACAGTACGGGCGCGGAGGAGGTACGCAACAGTACGGTCGCGGAGGAGGTACGCAACAGTACGGTCGCGGAGGAGGTACGCAACAGTACGGTCGCGGAGGAGGTACGCAACAGTACGGTCATGGAGGTGATCACGGAGGTGCGCAACAGTACGGTCACGGAGGTATGCCACATCAAGGTAGTCGGCCACAACTACATCCCGGTATGCCACTGGCTTTTCCGCCATCGCATGGTTCGCCATCGCATGGTTCGCCATCGCATGGTTCGCCATCGCATGTACCACCTCAACAATGTCATGATATGGCTCGTGCCCAGATATATCAAGGCCAATCCGAACATACGCAACTAAGGTACAATGGAGACAGTTTATATACCGTAACAGACGACATGACGATGTGGGAACACCTAATTGGACCAGATGACTATGTACGTACGCCAAACGGGGCTAGATTCAGCAACATACACCAACGCATAAAGCATTTTTTAGACATTCTCGAATTTACTGGTTCCGATTACAGCAGGAAAGCCATTCTGGATTTTTTCGGCATTGATAACTTTGATCAACCATGTCTCGACGCGTCGATTTATCGTGATAAGTTTAAAGCAAAACTACAAGGAATGTGTACGTGTCCTGAAGAATACGATCGCAACGTACGCATATTCCCCAGAGTGTGTATTGCTGCGATATGGTGCGGTTCCGCGCACTATTTAACTAGGGATGATAAAATCGATCCGCGTGCAAGTGATAAATACTGCAAAGAGGGCATGGACACAGATACATCACAATGGCAGAATGTACTTGAAAAAATATGGGCAGCTGTGTCGAATAAACGTATCCCTAGAAAAAGGAGTACTGAAGATCTCCCACACGCTCCACATCCGGAGGGTGTGCCTTTGGTAGGCGACAGCCACATGATGAGTTTTCAATTCCCAGAAATATTAGCGATGTTTGCATATATACATGCTTTTATATTGAAGTTTGGGGAAGACCGTGTTAATAGCAAGTACATTAAAGCACTGTATGGTGAAATGCGTGCTAATCCAATTATGAGCACATGTGTTGATCTATTTCTAAGCACCGTAGATATATGGGCGCCTGAACATGCCGACGTATTGGCATGTGGTATGATGGGTACTTCTATGGTATACATAACCGGCAACACTAAAGGCAACACCCTACAGGGCAACGCCGTTGATGTCATCCGGTATAAACAAACACATAGCGGACTGGATGTACCACGCACATACGACGAGTTGTTTCACATTATGTACGATCCTGAATATGCAGTACGTTGGTGGGCATTTCCCAATAAGGATGCGATTAAATACTCCGATGTATACGGTTTGGGACCAGTGTTGGAGAGCCAGTTAAGCGATAATCATGACATGTTCTATTACATGCGGTGGTCTTTTGTGTACTTAATCAACGGATGGGCCTTCAATAACGTCTTGCTGACACATGTCATAAACAAACCGTTGAACGGTGTAAGTCAACGTGTCAAACAAACTGCTCGAGCCCACATTGATAAGATACGTATTGCATCAAGACCGGAGATGCATATGCCAGGACCACCGAGGCAACCCGCACCGTATCATGGACCACCGATGCCCGCACCACTGCATGGACCACCGTCGCAACCCGCACATCAGCATGTACGACAGATGCCCGCTCAACAGCATGTACCACCGATGCAACCAGCATCGGATGATCATCAACCGGTGTGTTTATATACCGTCGAGTTTCCACCGCTACGGCGCCCGTAAATGGCTAGTAATTATTTATATATTCACTAGTCATATTCGTACACGTACCATTAGGTATATTTTTAATCAGTTAATAAATGCCATGCGTAATAATAAATCAATACATCACATAATGTTATTAAATATAAGATCATGAATTGTTATTAATTATTGACGAGTATGTTATGTCGGTGATGATAGTAATGATTATGATTAATCATATATTATTTACGAAAATTATATGCTATATTAACTTTTATTTATTACATAATTAAAAATTTGAAATTTGAAATTTGAACATAATAACACTATATTTTAAAAAATAAAATATACATTCCTATAACAACGCCATCATAATGGAAACAATAGGAAACAAACAAATTAAATACATATACCAACTTGCGGACATTCATATACGGATTGATGACGATCGATTTGATGAATATGTTGATATATTTAAGAAAGTTGGTGTCAGTATGACCGATGAAAATGTATTAACAATAATATGCGGAGATATATTACACATGTCAAAAATAATGCATAATACACCAATGAAATTATTACAAATATTATTTAATACATTGCTTGAGAAAGGTGATGTTATTATGATATTAGGAAATCATGATATTTCAGAATATGGTGCATGTGAAATGCTAATAAATGCAATTGAAATATCAAATTCTAATAATACAAACAAGGTGCATTTACTATCACATGCAAATATATATAAATATGGAAATTTGAGGATATCAACGGCCAATGTTCGCGATAATAATATAATTCGAAGTAAATATCTTGATAACGATCATGTCGAATTAGTAAATGATGAATATCGTAATAATTATAAAAAAATAGCAGTGTATCACGGCGAAATACATAATCATATAAAAGTATCTGATTTCAAAGGATATGATATGGTAATGTTAGGCGACATACACAAACATACTATAATTAATGGTCATATATGCTACTCGTCAAGTCTTATACAGCAAGATTTTGGAGAATCGCTTTATAATCACGGTATGATTAAATGGACTATTAAAAATAATTCACATGAATTTATAAAAATCAAAAATGATTATGGATTCTATACAATAAACGTTAAAAATGGTGTATACGAACAATTACCAACATTGCCTAAATATATAAAAATTAAAATAAAGTATATGGACACCGATATAGATAGTATACGCGAAATTGAAAATAATATTATTAAAAAAAATAAAGATGCTAAAATAATATTAAAAAATATGGACGATGTACGTAACAAATTAGATATAGGTAAGTCAAAAGTAAATATAGAAAATATTTATAAAATAGAATCACAAGAACAAATAATAAGAGAACTTTACACTAATAAAAGTACAGACGATGTTAAAAAATTAATTGAATATAATACGAAATGCAATAATAAAATTACATATGAACATACTTCTGGAAAGAAGCATATTGAATTAAAAGAAATTGTGTTTGAAAATATGTTTTGTTATGCGGATACTAAAAATAAATTAGTATTTAGTAATATGAGTGGAATAATATTAGTTAATGGTAATAATCAAACCGGGAAAAGTGCGCTTATGGATGCTATAATATATGGTATATATGGCAAGTGTCGGCGACCAGAATTAAATATTATGAGGGATTATTATGAATGCACTGTATTATTACGAATTGATGGTATTATGTATAAAATATATAGAAACTGGGGGGTTTATAGCAAATCTAGATTTAAATCAGGTAATAAATCAAGTTCATGTGAATTTTACAAAATGGATGAATGTGAATTGTATGAGCAATTTAATATTGGATTAGATTTAACGAAAACCAATAATATGATATATAATCTAGTCGGGTCATATGAAGATTTTTTACAAGATACCGTAATATCTGAATATGATACAAATTTTATAAATTCTAAGAACGGCGCGCGAAAAACATACTTATGCAATTTATTTAATCTGAATATATTCAATGATCTAAAAGATATATCAACATCCGATTTAATAAAAATATCAGCAAAATACAATACTATGTACAATAAATTACAAAAAACGGATTATAATGAATTAATAAGAACAAAACTACAAATACAAGCGGATATATATAAATATAAAGACGATATTAATATGTTACACAATGACCTGGAAAAAGTAGAAAATGAATATATTGAATTAATAAGTAAAATGAAATCTATTGATCATATTAATAATCAGTCCGAAACCAATATTAATAATCAATATGAAATGAATGATTATGTTAAATTATCAGCAGGTATATCCATGCAAATAAAAAGTAAAAACAAACAACTAACGCAACTAAGATCCGAACATCATAATTATGATGAAGATACAATAAATAAAATTAAGTCTGATTATGAGAATCTAAAAAATAATACACATGTAATAATTAATGACTTGCGAGATACTATAAACGAACTTAACAATGAAATTGCAATCAATGAATATAAAATGAGTGATTATATGAGTGAATTAAATACACTATCAACTATGCGGTTCAAACACGCATGTAATAAATGCAATACAAACAAAGATATAGTTGATGAAATGCGTGCAAATATAGAAAGTACCAATCGACCATTAGAATCAGCAACCAATTATACAATACTTGATAAAAAATATAAACAACAAGAACTTGATGATATAACAAAAAAAATATATGATAGATATGATGCATATATAAAACAAATGTTACTGGAAAAAGAAATAAATATTTTACAAACTGAACAAAACAAAATTGAGCGAAAAATAAGTGATGTTAAAATTATTGTTAAAAGTAATCAGACGCTAATACAATTAGAACAGCTAAAAAGAAATAGAATATCAATAAAAGACAATATTAATAACCATACAGAACAATTATTTGCACACAACAACGATTTGGGAAATGTGCAAAATAAAATTAACAAATATGAAGAAACACACGAAAAATATGATAAAATATCAAAAGAAATGCATGTAATTGAACAATATAATGAAATCATGAGTTCGGGCACATTAACTTCATTTATATTTGGTTATATATTGGGTGTTGTACAAGCAAAAGTAAATGAAATATTAACAATATTTTCGAACATATACATACAATTATCTAACGATAAAAAAGACATATGTATTAAATATGTTCACATGGATAAAACGCATGACATTGCTGGAGCATGTGCGTCAGAAAAGGCAATGATAAATTTAGCATTTAAGATAGCGTTTTCACAAATGTCGCATAGAAGATATAATTTTTTTATAATTGACGAAGCATTTGAAAAATATGATACTCATGCAATAGGAAATATTAACAAGTTTTTTGATTATATAAAAGAGCAATATGATTTTATATTTATTATAACACATGATATTGATGTTAAAAAACACTTGAATCATGAAATAACAATAACTAAAGATAAACACAGTTATATTACATAATAAATAGTTTCTAATTTATTTTTATAAATAAATTAGCTACATAATATTAATAATGTTACAACTCGACACATAATTCAACACCATCATATAAAGAAATATTTATGGTGATTTCAATATCGTTATTAATACATTGTGTTATTATTTCCAAAATACTTTTGTTAGCATCGACACCTTGTACGCTTATACCTAAATCATCAATATAATAAAACCCATCCGAAGTTTTCTTAACAGTTTTAATATTTAGATGCGAATATTTTATTATTGTCGCTCCATCAGAAACTATTTCATAAATATGCCGTAAAATATTTTTATATCTTAGTTTATCGATTTCATTATTATTAATTGAACAAAATGTAATAACTGATTTTTTATAATCATATTTAATGGCATCCCGAAAACAGTCTACTTTTATTATTTCTTTCTTTTTACATAAAATATTATTATTGTGTTGTGGTATTATGTCATAACCATTAAATATATCGTTATTAATTCGCTTTAAAAAAATATCACCGTTATCCATTTCAACAAATTTATAAATAACCCCATCCATTATTATATAATTCATATATAATGTTTTATTACATTGTTTAATAATTTCAATTTTATAGCTATATTCGTAACTAAAAATACAATTACATTATTCGTTAATATATGTTATGCATAATACGTTATGTATACAATATATTAATTAGACTATCGTCGATGGGTCTAGTATAAAAGTTATTTTATTATCCTTATCCATACTAAGCTTGAATATACCACCTATACGAACATTATCAATAATGACATGATCATGCGATGATATTGTCCCTTCGCGAGTACAATGTTTTAAATACTTTTCAAATATCGCATCCCGACATGTATCAATACTTACAAGCGATTGCTTATATTTCTTAACATTAGCATCCACTTCTTTTTGTGATCCTTTCTCACACTTGATTGTTACTGATGTTGTTGATGCAACCCAATTAGGAAATATGAAATTATGACAATTAAATTGTAACATAATTTGTTTCAATACATTAAATATTACTTTGTTAAATATGGTTAACTTTGTATATGATTTGAGTATTTCTGGAGGGTTGGGTGATTCTGATAGTTTAAGTTTAACCCAATCGTGACTGTTTACATATTCTGTAACATGTCGATCATGTTTGCCAAAAATATTATCCATATCACGTATTAAATGTTCCTGGTTTTGATTGAGTGTATCGAACGTATCAGTTTGGATATTATATTTGATAATTACCTCATCAAATAATCGTGCCAATTGAGCTATTATGTCGCGTGACCATGTAACGTATCCAATTCCAAGATACTTTTCCATTGCATCACACCATTCGCCAAATTTGCAATTTATATAATATGCAAGTCCGCGTACAAATAAATATCTTTCATTATCACACGTTCCATATGTCGCATAATATTCTTTATCACGATCGTCTAGTTCCGTTTGATATGCATGTATTTTTTTGCGCAATCGCTCCAATTTCTCTGGAGTTGCTCCATAATTATTATCATCTTTATATGAACCAAACCACCACCAAAATCTATCCCTCCATCCAATTTCACGCACCAAATCAAACTTGCAAATTTCCATAATATGGTCATACATACGTAACATATATGACATTATAAATTTACCTTCATCAACCTTATTATTACATGTGCGTTGCAGTTGCTGTTTCATATGTTCAGGATATTTCCCTTTGTAATATTTCTTATAAATGCATAATTTCATTTTGGGTATGTTTGCGTTAATGCACTTGCCAATTTGTTGCATGAATTCGTTGTACTGTAGCATCTTTAATATTTGCGAATTATATGTATTTGCATTTTCTTCATATACTGCAAAATGTCTAAAACTAATACACTTTTTCATGAACTCTTCAACCATATCCGTTATCGGTTCCTCTATAGTCGAATGATTTGTAAACGCATTTAATCCAAAAAATGATGTTAATATAACATTATCTATAATGTATTGTGTATCGATGTTATGGATTCTACATCTTTCTAAAAATTTATCTTTTATCTCGGAAACTTGTGCGCAATATGCATCTGGAGTAAATTCACTTGAACCGCCGATTAAAAAAGACTTCGACTTACACTGTTGTTCTAAAATTTCATCGCATTTATTTATTACGCATATAACACTTCTTCCGAGCTTTCGGTGTTCTTCATATATGTATTTAAAATTGGCCATATTATCATCGCTCTCAAATGATGTAATACTCATAACATACACAACAAGTAATACATTTTCAATATCAGGGACTTGTAGTTTTTGCTTGTCAATATTATTAGCAGCGCTATCGCAAATATTAATGAGTAACCCATCGTCATCGATCCATTTGATTGTAGTTGTTGTGGTGGTTGTATGTGTAATTCCTGTTTCGCACATGTCGTTTCCGCAAATAAAATTAACAAATGATGATTTACCAACAGATACTTCACCATATATTAATATATCAAATCCGCCAATTAACTTACTTATATCTTTATATTCATCCCTATTATCACCGAATATAGTCTGAAAGAACTTACTATTACCTGTGATGCTCATAGTAATATAATGTTCTTATAATAAATTACGTATTGATAACATAAATGCACAGTGTATACGATAGTTCAATTTTCTATATTTGCATTACAATGATTACATTTACTTAGTTAAAAAAAATGAAAATTTAAATATATGTTAACATATCAATATAAAAAATTATATAAATACAATTATCTAAATATACAATAAACATGCAGAACGACCATTATATTCAAATACAGCGCATTAAATCCATAATTGGAATGGCTGGTCATATTGTATTAGGGGTACTATTTGGAATATTAACACTAATTTTATGTACAAATACAACACTGTATATTCAGAACTGGCAAAAAATTGTTAGTGCGTCATTATCGATTTGTGCGTTCGCCGTGGCGTGTACATGGGCATTTGGTAGATTAATGTCGATACAATACATAATTAGTTTTATTGTATATTTGTTAATTGAACTATGTCTCGTTATAATGCTTATAACCGAAAATGTTATGATAGAATTTGTATTATTTGGAATTGTAATTGTAATTATTACCATCATTTTTTTAATATCGACTATATTATCGGTTATAACGGAATGCTGTTTTACATGCTGTGATCAAAATAAATATAATATACAGCATCATGATATACCGCAACATGATGCATATCAACATAATACATATCATGGTTATTCTAAAATGATAATTTAATTGAATTTGTGTAAATATGTTACTAATTTATTTTTATAAATAAATTAGCTACGTAATATTACAACTCGACACATAATTCAACACCATCATGTAAAGAAATATTTATGGTGATTTCAATATCGTTATTAATACATTGTGATATTATTTCTAATATACTTTTGTTATAATCAACTCATCATGATTTTAAGTGGTTTGTGTATATTCATAATTTATATTGTATATAATTGATATAATATGTCGATGTGGTCAGATATTGTAAATGATGTCAAATATAATTTTAGATTATTTGATAAATATTTGGGGGGAACTGCTTTGAAAAATATGAATAATAATAAAAACATCATCAATTATTCATTTGAATATTATAATACACTTATCGAAAGATACATTACAACTAATGCTGATAATTGTGTGGGTACTTGTGCAGAATTAAGAGATATGGTATCCAATATAAAAATATATGATTCAATATTAAAACCTGTTTACGATAAAGTATATACGATAATGACGGCAGAGTGTGAGATACATAGAACAGAAACCGTAAATCCGCCTGAATATAATACATTATATCAAGATCTTATATCAACAGTATTCCATAGTATTACTGATCCATCTACCAAAAAAACTATAATCAACGATACCACGTATATTGACAAATATCGCGCAATAAAAATGGCATGTTTGGTACACGAAACTATTGATAATATGCATAAATATATTGATACACATGGATATGTAATATTCTCGTCCGGGTGGGCAAGTGAAGACGGCGGGCATTTAGTGGGTATTATGGTAACGCGTGAAAAAATTTTTATATCAAATTCAGGTGCGGGAGTTGATATGCACCCGATGCATGAAGACGATTATTATGTGTCTGTTGCGATTGATAATACACCAATTCCGTTATTTATTATTATGTATCATACACTACTAGGTTATATAAATGATATTGTTAATGAACGCATATATTATAATAATCACCCATATATGAAACTTATACATAAAAGAGATTCATTATGCACACTAATTGCGCAACACGATCAAGATTTAAGTAGTATTGAGAATCTACAATTATCAGGATCATGTAGTTTTTATGGGATGTATTATGCGATAAAGTGTTATTTTTACAAACATGTAAGAAAAAGTACATATTTTAAAATATGGGATCTTGTTTTACAAATAAACGGATGTGATCATATTATATCAAATATAAAATTAGATGAACTAAACCACAGAACACAAGTAAGAGAGCATCATTATACAATAGCGCAATTACTGCGTGAAAATTTAACAAATATGAAGTTATTATATGATGATATACATAAATCAACTGTTGGAAATGATGAATTAAATACACTTATGATTAATTTTAATACTCATTTAGACAACATTGATGAACGCATTCGTAATATTAACATTGAACAATATATGATACATTGTACATATTTACCGACAGCCATATTACAAAAAAAATACAAATTAGATGGTGTTATTGTAGGTAAATTAGATGACGATACACAAACGTTGAATAAATATTATGACGCCGTGTTTGGAGATATATTGATATACGAAAAATTAGTAAATATCCACGGAATGTTAATATATAACCACCAAAAAAAAATCAACAATATGTTATATGAATACTATTGTGAAAAACAATTATATGATACATTATATCACGTTGACGCGCAACCATTTACACAGCATAATATCTATAACAATATACACGAGTTGCCATCAATGCATATTATTAACACTATGATTGACGTTATCATATGCATACAATACATAATTGCAGACAATAAGCACTATGATATGGCAACACTAATACTACTTAACATTACCGTTAAGATATATATGCAATATCAGGATGACTTAAATTTCAAATTTAAATTTGATGTTGATTACGGTGATGATATTGTGTTGCCTATGATTGAATATGATTTAAAATATTTGTTTATGCAATATTTACAAAGTTGTCATATATTATGTAAGCCTCCGGATAATTATATGCATTCATTAGTTTCGTCATTATCTAATTTTTGTAAATATGTACCATTTACTACTGGAAATTTATTATTCTGGACGCACCGGATAAGTAACAAAATTAGTTTTTCACTCCAACAAATACGAAATATATTCCGTACAAATAATAATACAGCCATCGATCGGTCAGCAAATATTTATCCAACGGAATTAATGAACAAAATGTTGGCATTTTTGAGTAATAATATGTATCAGGAAAAATTGTTCATTACATTAAACAACTCATTTTCATGGAAATATGTTAAGCAATTGTATTATAAAAACGTATACATATCGAATGGTATATATATTGACAATTATGCGGTTAGTTGGGCGACTACCACGTGCGATATGTCGGATTCAAGCACCGCATATCGAGTGGAAAATACAATTGGAATGTGCAAAAACATCAACATATTTATAGACATCGATGAACATGCACTACGACATACAACATTATATGTTGTATTAACTCATTTTAATAATACTCATAACTATGATAATGATATTGATTTACGAAGTAGAACAACGCTCAAAGATTTCGCTGAATATGTTTTTATCGTACCGACTACACAAGACATAACAAAAAATATGATTGTGATACAGTTTGGCATAGAAATTATGTTAACTGGTAATATGGTTATATATGTGACCGATACACTAACATGTACATATTCAAATAATATTAATGGAGTGCCGATATATAATTCATGCTACAATATTAAATTAGATACAATGCATCAGCCTATTACGTACAACGACATACATATTGCTAATATATTACCAAACACATATGTGCATACACATTCGGATGTTTGTAACACGGTATGTGTTGAAATTACACAACATTGGATAAACGATATAATACTACGTTATACAAATGGCGTAATTCCGACGTTAATTGAAAATATAATGGCGGCATTTATGGTCGCAGATAAAATGGGTATTACGCGGGACAATACATTTAAGATACTCGACGAGCGAATGTTACGCCACTATAGCGTCAGTGATAAACGTATGTATACTATTATATCGCAGATTCTTGGTCATCCGAATGTAAATAGTCAATGTGTAGTAGATGTTTCTAATGATACACATATGATAAGTAAGTATTCTACACATAAATTTGTGAATGCTCATCATCGATGTAATGATGACCTTGATAAAAATCAACAAATAATAACATATAAACAATGCGATTGTGATATTAATTTACAGATAATTTGCTCGTACAATCCAAATAATATATATGATAATGTTGTTAATATTAAGAAAGGTATATCAGTCGTATTCGTCGGCATTCCAACGACATACATATTAATGCATCCACAACCACATATTGTATTATCATGCCCGCCATGTGAGCACGGTGGAGTACAAGTAGTATTAATTGGCAAGTGTATCGCATTTAAAAATAAAAGTGATATTAATATATTGCATCCAATATGCAAAATTAAGCCCAGCTTAAATAGTGACGAATTCAATATATTTCACATAAACCAAAAAAAAATGAGCATATTGCACGATTCGCAATTATCAAAATCGCCCACATTGGATTTATCGAATATATTTAAATATAAACGCAATTTCCCAATGATCAATATTATATATCTATTGAACAATAAATGCTTTGATATAGTCAATGACAATTTTGAAAAATATGATTACGAGATCATAGAGTTAATAACAATTCCATATAGTTATTGTATTTTCGGAACTGATCGTATATCTGGCAATAGTCAATATTATGGAATATATAATGATGCAATGATGTTTTTTTCAAACAAATTCTATCATTTTTTCGAGCACGAAAATTCCCCAACACATTCATATTACGATAGCATAAAATCATTATTAAGTAAGATACACATGCCAATATTAATACATGCAATTCAACAACATCAATTAACTGACATTAGTATATTATGTATATTATATATGTTAATAAAATATGGTGTTATTACGCCTGCAAATATCAGTTCATATACGGTAATTATACATTATATTAAAGAAAATGTGCATAATACTATTATTAGTGCCGCTAATCACCCACTATTAAATATCAGCCTTACTAACACAGATATCGACGCATATAGTGAGCTAAACATAAAAGATATTCTATTAATATTATTTGAAGCAATATTATGCCCGGACACGCATAGCGAATACTGCATGAATACATACTATACCGCATTACGTAAACTATACCATCAATACACTTACCCAGATGAACAATACGGTAAAATACATCTATTTGATTTTTTGGACGTTTATATTCATAACATACCAACTGAGTCTATACACAAAATATTAAAATTAAATAGTTCGGAGTTTATGTATGCAAATACACATGCACGTGATTTACAACAATACATTCATCACAATAAGTATATGAATATTGCGTATTCATCTAAAAGTAGTATTTATGCAAATATTACGGTTGATGATGAGCGTACTATTTCAATCGTAAATCGCAATGGTGTGATTAACAATAAAATTATTAGTGACGAATTTTGTTTTTATAAAAATGAAAATGATATTATGATAGGACATGATTATTCACATCGATTTGATTACACAATATGTATTAATGATACACATATAAAAGCATATACAAATGGATGTATATATAAATTACTTGGTGAACTATTGATTTATTCGAGATTAATTTCATATTTATTATACAAGTTTAATTCATGTAAGCAAATTTTTATATGGGAACGTGTTGATGATGGTACATTAATCGATAGTATCGCACATGATGTACGAGATACAAATCCACACACACGCGGTAGCGAACAAATATCAGATAATTTGAATTATTGTTTCAAGGATATTCGATACATGATTGAATTTTTAGATTCACATGGAACTGATAAATCGCATTTAAAGTTTTATGTATGCCGTGACAACATTATATATAAAGATAAACTCGTAGTTACTCGCAAAAATTTACCAAGTGTGAATATGTGGGCGCTTTCCGATAATGAATCTATCATATTATATGAGCCACGATATATGGATTATTACGTATTATTTACGGATTATATTAAGCAAAAAAATGTGACATCATATGTGAAATATAATATTTGGGATGACCAGATATATGGCGATGACGATCCAGTACCGGATATTATTAATAAATTTAATAAAAATAAATATTACGTTGCAAAAGTCCATTATACACATTTGTATTTAATGTTTGATGATAATAATGCGCTTTATGTATATTTTAATATGTTATCGATATACGGCAAATATTACCCAATGATGTTATTATGTAACCAGTATTTTCATTTTTACCTCAATCATATATTGCATCATAAATATAATGAAAAAATGGATCTACAAATTATGCCAATAGATGTACCGATGTTTAATGTACCATATTCTAAATATTTGCTGGCAAAATTTTTTAAGCTGTGTAAATTTGATCTGCATCCGGAAGTTCGTGAATTAAGGGATAAACACGCTGATCAAATTTATCTCATGACGCCTGATTATACTGACATTCCACATCATGCGAATTCATATGAATATAATATCCCCGAATATATTACGCAATTAGCCGACGAAATTCGCAATGCAATAAATGATAGACCATTGAATGTAAGTGATGTAATAAGTAATGCATTGCAACATGGTATTTCGGTAGATGATGAAATGTCTGAATATTTACACACCCTTAAATCATGTGATAATCCAGACAAACATGTTATATTGGGCGTATTGGATAAGTACGATTATATTGTACCAAATGTTGATAGTGCATATAAAAATATGTTCAAAAAATCATATCATACCGCGTATTGTTTTTCGCACATATTGTATGATAACCATATTAATTGCTATGATATTATTAATTATCGGTTGTTAAATAAAACTATCATAGACATTCGCAATGTATGTAGCGAGTCATGTGATTGTTTGAATATTCAGGCAATTATCAACATAATTAATACAAATAATATATATATCGGTCATCGTCCACATAAAATATATCTCCAAGAAGCATTGCTCGGGTTTCCATTATATACAACTCAAATGAGCAGCATCGCCCAAATATATAATGAGATAGAGGTTAAACATACATTTCGCATACATAATAACATTATGGGTGCTGGCAAAACAACAGTAATATCACCGAGTCAAATACTCAGATATATTGGAGATACAGATGATGATAATGTATTTAAAAAAGTAATTGTTTCGTTACCTATAAAATTACAGCCAAAATTTTACAATGATTTCATAAAAACATTTAGTGTAATTTGTAGCAATAATTGCGTATATAACTTAAAAATCGGTAGAGATACCAAGTATTATATGGATTTTTTTAAAAGAGATGCATGTGATATAATTATAATTGATGATGTTAGCTTAAAATCAGCCATTCTAAATATTGCATCGCGAGGAGAGGAACCAGAATTCACTATAAACAAATATTTTACTAAATTTGGACACGATGAGGATATATATGAAAATGATAAGGTTACCATTGCACGTCCGATCAAATCGGATACTATATGCGAGGTATATGAACACTATATATTTGATCCGGAATTACCAGATTATGTACTACGTAATAAGCCGACCAATAACGTACATCGATCCGTCAAGCAATATTACGATAGGCAACTAGACAACATATATTATGATACAGGTTCCCCATTAATAATAAGTGATGAAATAGATGATTTATTAAATCCTATGAAAAATATGCTAAATTTTCCAATATGTGAAAAAATAGTGTATAAAAACAACCAACATATTATTGAAATGATTATTGAAATATGTTCGATAATATACAAATTAAACGATAATACAATACCACAATTCGATAATATAGAAAGTGCACATAAATGTGTAAAAAACGCATTGCAAAAATATGAATTAGCTATTTTCAAAAACGAAATCGATTACGTATGTGATAAGTTGAAAATTAAACCAGCTCGACCGGCAATAACACACGTATTTTATCAGATTGTTGGAATTGTTCATAAAGTAATTAAATCATTTGGGATGATTTTAACATCGAAATATAATGTTAATTATGGATTTGGTGATATGGAAGTAAATAATAAAGTAAACAGTAAAAATTATATGACAGCGATTCCATATATATATTCGAATACTCCGGATAATGGATCGGAATTTTCATGCCATATATATAAATTATGTTTAACAACGATATGCTACCATACAACATTATTAAGATATGACGATATTGTTAATATTATTAAACATATCAAACAAGAAATGATAATCAATAAATCACATTCATTCATTGAAATAAAATATGATTGGTTATTTACAATTATTACACAATTAGATGATACGTATGTACATGCTCGTCCCGAACATGGCTCGCAAATGATTACATCCGAACCAGAATCTAAATCATATATATGTTTGGGCAAAGAGATTAACAAACCAGAAATATTGAAACATGATACATCAATGTTTGAAAATAATACATCGATAATTGCGGCATATCTAATGAAAATTGGCATACATATGTCAATACCATTAATTATGTTTTATTTAAAAAACATAGTATTAAATAAGTATATATTTTCGTACGGTATACAGTACAATACATCTTATATCGAGACAATAACGAATGTCGCATCGATTGGATTTACCGGTACAACTAATAATTTATATTTACCAATATTAAAAGATAAAGAATTCAATGTCAAAAGCGTATGTCGCAATCGTATTGATTACGGGAATATTAAATGTACATTGAAATGCGTGTTAAGACCACATACACTAATTAATATACTTAGTGCAAATGATCCATTAATTCCACAAATATATACACTTATTGAGCAATTGCACATCGACGTATTAATCGATGCTGGGGCATTATTTACACATAACTCGATGTATGATATTTACAATAGTTTTGCAAAACCTTTGCATAGAGACTTAATATATGTAGATAATGGCATAATATCAATATTTGATGGTGTTCACGTAAATAGGTTCATTGACGTAATTAATACGAGTAAACATTTTACATATTACGATCACGCATCTTCGAGAGGTGTTAACATAGAGCAACCGCGATTATTAAAAGGATTAATAACGATAAGTGATATCAATAACACAACAAATACGGCACAGGGTTGCTATAGAATGCGTAAATTGGAATTGGGTCATTCCATAGAGTCTGCAATGATGCCGAGTAAATATTACATGGATAATTATAAAAATATATATTCCCCAGAAACATTATATTCGTATTTAGAATACAATGAAGCATTGGCTATGGAGTCTGCAAAAAATATATTTTTGCTCCAAAATATAAAAGCTATTCGTAGGCAACATGAATACAGTACAACGCGTACATATAGTAGCTTTTTAGAAAATATATTTATGGATGTTACTTTAAGTGAAGACGATATCGTGAATAATACACACTATAAAAAATTTATTATTGAAAACTTTTGCAATAGTTCCGATGATATTACCACTAATTTTAAAAACATCATGAAAAAACATTATCAAGAACAATCGGATCCTGGATTACTAAATACATTATGTAAATGTTTGAAAGATTCTATATCAAGTTTGGCGAAGCTTGATCATGTATCTACAATGAAACATATTGCACAAGATCAAGAGCGAGATCAAGAGCGAGATCAAGAGCGAGATCATACGCAAAACCGTGTGCAAATTTCGAATCTCAGTATACGTAGATCAGACAAATCAAAATTTGCATTATATGGAATGTTTGGATATGATGATTATATTAAATGTTCGAATAATATTAAGAAAATCGTATTTGGTGGGGAAATGCCGAAGATGCTTATAAATTCCTCATGGGACGATATAAAAAATCAGCCACGTATCGAATATAAATATCATTATGTCAGAGTATGTGATTCGATTAAGCAATTGTTCGAATATTTACAATCACATAATATATTTATATCACCACATATGTTTTATATATTGTCGTCATATGCGACTGATGATTATAGTTATGATCAGATATTATCGCACGGCAAATACGTAATGGATACTGGTCATGAAATGCTAATAATATCTGAAGATGAATTTGTATCATTATATAATTATTTAATGTCGCACCATGATATTATAATATCAATTTATGATAAATATTGTGATATTATGTATTCAAATCCGAAAATTGAAACAGCTCCTTTAAAAGCATATTATATATCAACATTGCTAAAAACATCAACGAGCATATATGATTATATGCGCATAAACGCATATGTACATAAGTATCATACCACTATACCGCATGAAATATTAAGCAATATATTCAATTATACTTTTACAGATATTATTATTTTAAACAAAATATATGAACATGAATTTATTAAAACAATCGAGACAGAGCTTGAAAGTAATGAATATGATATATTACTAAAGTTTATCCAGTATAAATTCCAAACAGCTAGCAATCACCGCATGATCAAGCGTTATTTCCACAACATATTAACTGAATTTAAGAAAGCATATCCAGAAATTCAACAAGGGGGTATGCATATACGCCGTCAATATTATTACAAATATGTTAAATATCGGTCTAAATATAATGAATTAGCAAGTCATAAAAAATAAATTGAATATACCGTCCATATTTTTATAAACGCAACATAATAATATACTATTATGCATATGATAATATTCTAATTATAAAATCGAAAAACGTTAATAATATATGACGACATCCTCACAAAAAATAGCAATATTGTGCGGAAATAACGTTAATAATATAAATGACACAGAAGAAAATGAAGAAAATGAACATAATGCATATGATATAGACGAAAATGAAAATAGTGTGGATGAGCTATATATGTACGAAGAGTTATATAAAATGCAAGAATATGTGCGGGTAATAAACGAACATAAGAGAATACAACATGAATGGGATATGCCATCAATAACTAATGGATCAATATGTACATGTAATAATGATGTGTATAATTCGCGCCATACCGATTTTGAATATATACACACAATAATTAATGCATATCAATTATATCTAAAAATGAGCATGTTGAATAGTAATGTTACTAAAATCATTGAAGATGGCGTGGGATTCGATTCTATTCAATTTTTAGGCGTTTTACAAAAAGTGATTGACGAAATGTTTACAATTACTGATATTTACAAAGTGAAAGAATTGTTAAATGCGACTATGGTCAACCCGAAAAATAATATATCCAACACAATTGCATTCAATATACCATGTAAAATATGTTCGGTAAATATAACAGTATTGAGCGATTTAATATACATATGTGATGATACATATGTATGCACACAACCAACATGTATTTGCACATTAATTACATCAATGCATAATATTAATAAAACTATTAACCACAATAATAATGATATACGATGTATGTGGTGTAATATGGTATATGAAATGAATTACAATATATATTTTATAAATATGTCATCGACCATTAAAAATATGTGTTTAGATTGCGCAAAATGTAATATTGACTTTCTCGCTAACAAATATAGATGTAAAATTATACGCGTATGTTGTTTTTCAACACCATCTACCATTCATACAACACATATATTAAATGAAAAATGTATTGAATGTACAAATAAATACACAATTGGTACAACAATTGATATGCATAAATATTTAAAAAGTATTGATGATAGAGCAATAACATGTGACAATGACATTGAACATACTACGAATGACATAGAACATACTACGAATGGAATTGTGTACCACATTGATGTCAGTAATATTAATGATGTAGATATAAAATTAAGTAATGCTAATGTCATAGGTCATATAATAAGATATTTACTACCGCACGAAAAACAATCATTTATGAAAACATGTAAATTTTACTACAAATTAATACTTGATAATACGGTTAATTGGAATAGGTGGTACAATTATTCAGGGTCTATTAAAGATGCTAAAGTATACAATTATGACGAATTAATGGACGTGACGACACATGATTTTAAATGTATTAATGATACAGTATCTAACGTCGTCATATTAAGTAATTGCTATGGCTCAATTATTTAAATATAATATGCGAAAAATTGATTAATAATATGTATGGTAATAAATATAAATTTGAAATATAAAAATGAACACTCAATACGAGCTATACATAACATTATATAAATTAAATAGCGAATGTAATAAATTATTAAAAAAAATAAAAAATAAATATCCAAGACGTCGTACATTTATGTGCAAATGTGAGAAAAACAATATACGAATAGGATCATTAACGAACAAAGGATTTGTAGAAGATGTTCATAGCAGTAAAACATATACATATCGCGGAGGATCAGGTCATATAAAAACACACATACCGAATGTAAATGTAGTTGATAATGATGATGTATTATATTTTTACTTATTATTATTAAAAATATATGATGCATATAAGCAAGAATACATTGGAAAGACATTAACATTGCATTATACAAAACCATATAAAAATGTTGGATACTACATAAAATTATACGGCATACGCTGTATAGAATATACATGCGTCAGAAGTACTTTTAATATACCATTGATATTATATGTATTAATGCAACACATATCAGATGATGTAATTAGATATATTATTGATGAATTTGTTATGAGTGATAATATACACGGTGGTATTAACTATATGGATATAGATAATAACTATTAATAATAACATGAGTTTGGAATTTATTGTGAATGATATATGGACTATTTATTAAATAGTTATATATTCGTACATATTAACATTTGTCGATGTTATAATTATAACCTAATTTAATATGTTTGTATATTCGAATAAAATTGAAAATATGAATGACATACGTTTGACATATCATATTTTCAATTCATTTTAACGAATTCAAATTTATCATTAAGCATATCCAATGGCGAGTTTGACAACGCCGACCACCGATTCACAGCATCGATCGGAAATCGATTCGAGACGTACAGAGCATTCGGTGACGTACTTGGTTGGATTACCGTTATGTAAACAACTACGTCAACGCATCTATACATTGGAAAAATCCGATCTCTTTAATAGTAATCCGTACAAACCCGGGATGGGCATCGTAGAGCACGTGTTCGGATTACAAACAGATATGCTGGAACAGTGTGACATAGTCACGACACGCATGATGTATACAGCGCTCATGTTGGGATACCCTCGTACCCAATTCAGCGGATCCGATTTTCGGACGTGGTTGACCGGGACGAGCGTTACTGACAGTACTGATTCTTGGCTCAGCGAGTCTCCTATGCGCACTGAGTTATTGCAACGTATGCGAAAAACTAAGGAATATCTAGATAAATATTGCGGGGTCGGAGTCGTTAGCTTACCATGGTGTGGTAGCTGGATGCGTCCTACCATGTTCAAGATATGGAAACATACAACGTCGAAACCGATGCTAGGCACGGGCTACGTAATTGATGTGTTGATGTTCGTTGTAGTTGTTGCATACGTACAGTCGTATAGTGTGTGTTATGGTAATGATGCAATTAATGCGGGGATATTGAAACAGTTTTTGTATACAAACTTAAACGAGAGCAATCCATACTTACAGAAATGTGTCGATATGTTCGTGAGTACTATCGATATGTGGAAACAGACACATTACGATGTGATGACTATCGCAAGGATAGTTACCGGCAATATGTTACTGTGCGGTAACGTTTTGTGTCATGACCACATGGACAGATTAGATTACAATATGACGACTGACGCAAGAATAACTACATACGATATGATAATGCACGGTGACGTTTTTTGTCGGAGTAAACTGGCAAAATTAGATTCAATGGGCGGATTGGATTTGTTTAAATACATACAACAACAATCATTGCATTTAATACCAGAATTCAAGGAACATTGCAAAGAAGCGGTTGCATCTCCACCCGAACACGACGATTCCTGCGACGGATCTGAAAGTAAGGAACATTGCAAAGAAGCGGTTGCATCTCCACCCGAACACGACGATGTCAAATACGTATCCGATGATGACGGATTGACCATACGTCATCACGTGTGTTGGGAGTGTGGGTATGGTACAATAACTCACGCAACGAAAAATAAATGCGATGACTGCTACAACAAGTGTAGCGACGGTCTTGGTTGTATGAGTGATGTAGCGTTGAAACGCATGTCTGAATGGTCGGGCTTTGTGTAGCAAGTGATTTTGAAGTATTGATATATTCCAAAATCACGATTATATTGTATGCAAATGTATAAATATTTAATAACATTATCGCAATAATACATTATACATAATATTATTATTTGCAAGTAAATGCAAGTAAATGCAAACGATGTAATATTGCATTAGGTAATAACCTTAATATAATTACAATTATTGCATAGTTGGTATATATGTACTTTATGATTACATATTAATTATAACATAAAAAATTGTTATTTATATCACATAAATAATATGAATAACATATAAACAAATTATTTACTGAATCGTCCCTATATACAAATGAAGTTCATAGAATTTAATAAAATTAAAAAGCTTGGGTTATTTTATCATTTATCGGATGATAAAACATTAATTGCGTTTGATAACAAAAACAAATTATCAGTATATAATTTTTTGCACGATAAAATCATATTTAGTGTTAATAAAAAAAAAATTAACAAAATAGATAAGTACATTGATATGATATTTGCTAATAATAATACAAAGCTATTTATAAGGTGCAATAATGTTATTGAGTGTGATTTGCACACAAATAGTATTGATAAGACTAATTTAATTGGCGTTTGTCAAATAGAGTCGTTTTTATTACAAAATAAAATATTCGTGTTATACGATACATTATTACGGACATATGATATTGATAGTAATTTGGAAAAAACTATATACGTATCTAATAATAAAATAATGTATATGAAAAGAGCGACCGATAGTGATTATATTGTTATTAATGAATGTGGAATGAAATTTAAAATAATAAATAACAATGCTATTATATACAATCAAAATTTGACAACTGATTTTACGTGTAATATTTTTAATAATTGTACGTCTACAAATACAGCGTTATTATGTAAACATAATACATTTGTATTATGTGACGGATGTACGCTAAATATATATGAGCTTGATAAATCGGGTTTAAAGAATATATATACATCCGGTCATTGTAGTGCATGCTTTTCAATACATGATAATATAATAGCTATATGTGATAATATTCAGAATGTAATTATGATGTATAATATTGAGAATAAAAATGCATGGATGATCGATGTACATAAAAATGGTTATTATAAATGTTTTTTACTACCCGATAATAAATTGGCATTAAATTGCGCGCATTATGTGAATATATACAATATTAATACAGGACTTGTATTATATGGAATGAATGAACATATGTGCGATGTGGTTGGCGATTATAGTGTTATTTGTCGGTATGGTGATAGATATGCATTGATGAATATTAATGATATATGGAATCAACATACCCATTATTTATTTAAGAATGTGGATAGGTTGATTCGAGTGAGTATGTACTGTATACGTAATATGACAGTTGATGACACAATGTTTGTTGTGTTTAGTTATTATGCTGAGTTGTTCTAGTAATTATTTATGTTGCATATAAATGTAACATAAATAATACAATATTACGTATTTTATGTGCGGTTATTTATGTAGGTTATTTTTACGTATACGTGTCCTTATACAACCACGGTTTAATAAAAACTGGTTACACATGCGATTATGAGTTTATATGTAGTATTTGATGTTTAGTATTCTATACGTCTCACGAATAGTTTTTTGTATACTAAACGCATTATGATAGTGTTTTTTATAAACATCATCTATGGTGTCTTTTTTGATAAATTGTATGATTTCGTTACATATTTCGATCATATCATCCAATAATGACCGATATGTTGTATGCGTTAGGTCATTAATAGTCGTCATACCATTAATGATGCGTAATACCATTGTTCGCACATATCCAATGTTATTTACATAGTTATTAACGCTATCAATAGATATAGCGTCATCAATTTCGCATATATTACGCATTGATTGTGTAAATAATCGATCATCGTCAGATAATGTATTGGCCGTATTCGAGTGTATTACTATTATTGTTATTTCATTTAAAGTTTTGTGCAGTGTATCAACGATGCCCTTATAATGAGGTGTGTCGAGTTGTTTGGCAAAATTATTGATATGATCATACACACCGTATATTTGCTGTATTAACTTATAATACAATACATACACATTATATGCAATAATAGGTGTATTCGTTAATATATCGGATATTTGATTAATTGCATCATCGATGTCATTCAATGTTAATTGTATACTGTCTGTATCTATATATGTTGTTTGTAATATTCTTTTAAATTCCATCGTCATTCGTTGACATAATTGTGCATGTTCAGTGTCTGTTGCTGGTATCACACGCTTTTCATGTAGCGCTACGCGTGGCACGGTATCATAGGGGTGTGGTTGTGGGTGTCGTATATGCGATGATGGTTGTTCGGGACTACCCGGCATCGGCATGCGTGTCACCTGTTGCGGTGCGCCTCGCTCGTGTGGGCTGGGTACGCGGTGCGTCTGATGCACGTGTTCCATATGCGCTCGGGGTTGTTGTGCACGTCCCGAATCGGCTAGTTGCGACGCGTTGGGTAGTGCGTATGGCTGTGTCGGCGAACTCATGTGTACCGACATGGTGGGTTGCATGTGTTCTTTGGCGATCTTTATCAACGCAGTATTAATATTTTCATATCCACGGTAAGGTCCGGCCACATATATGTAACTAGGATTGTATGGTTTGATAAGCTTCTCGACATCGTGCATATATACGAATAGATTATTGTATGTGTCAAATTCGCGTTGGGTCAAATTATACGTGGCTATAAGGCGTGTATACACATCTATAATAAGTCGTTGCATGCGTGAACAATCGGGGTGATTAGGTAAAGATGGTAATATGTCGTTTTTTAATATATCGTATTGTTTGTTTATGAAGTCACTGGTGGATTGGGTACGTTCATCGGATGGTGATAATGTCACTGGCGCATGTGTGGGTGGTGGTGCGCGTTGCTCAGTACCGCTGTATGGTGGATGTCGATCTAATAACGCGTTATAATCGTCGGCAACAGTGTCTACATATCTGTCTGACTGCGCCGGCGGAGGTGATCCCGTACGTGCCTGACTAAGTTCGATCCTTTTGGCATGTTCATACTGTTTCAGTGCGGTGGATGGTACCAAATCGGCTAACAAAAACCAATTGATCCATTTGCGCCGTTCTTCATACAGTTCATTTGCGACGGATAATTTAACATCATATATCGCAATGGGAACTAAAAGTGGATGCATGTCTTTATTATGCATTTTTTTAAATTCATTCGCATAATCAGCAATATTACCGGATAGCCACACCGCGTCGCTATTTAACATGTCACCTAAACATAATAACGATAACTCATGGAAAAACGATATATGTGGAATTGCGTCTACAAATGGGTATAAATTGCGATTGCTCATCTGTTTGAATATCTGTACAGTATCATAAACATATTTTTCTGATAACGGTCTATATTTTGTAAGGTCATTGACAATTGCATGAATATAAATAAGATAACGCATAGATGCATTCTTAATATGGGAAATACGTGTATATATTTCCGAAAAATCACCAAACGAAAATCGGTCGGTAGGTGTCAATATATTAATTGTAGGTATACTCGCAACAGTATCGTGAATCGACGATACGCTGTCAAACAACTGTTCAAATGTAACATTGTTCTCATGTAATGTATGACACACGGCATCAACATATGGATTAATGGATCTGCTAATGGTCCATTGTTCCGATCGCATATCGGTTCCTTCAACAACGTGATACCAAATATTCAAGAAAAATACACAGAAGTCGTTGTATTTGTATATTGGAACATTGATAAATTCTGAGCCTATTGTTAATTTAGCAAACCCGTCGTATAGTAATTCAGTATTATTAAATGACGTCATTATATACGTTTTGTCGGCGATGTGCAATGAATATACATAATCATATGTGCAAGTTTGTAAAACATTAATTAATTTATATGCGCTCATTATATTAGCTATATCAATATGTTATAGTATTTTTTAAGTAAATAATTCGTGTACATGTTATGTGAATAACATATAAACATACGGAATGTCAAGTAAATATTTGTCGAATTGCAATGCAATATAATGCATATACAACAGTATATTTAAACAAGCCATAAAACTGCGAATAGTGTGCATTAATACAAAGTATTGATAATCAGCGAGCGTGTCTATGTTTTTCAATGTATTGTAACCCAAAATGGTTGTTGATATATTGCGTATATGATGTAATATATCACGTTTGGTACATAACAAATATACAATAAAAAGTACAAATTTAATAAAGTATAAAATTAAGTTGAGCAAATAAAAAAAATATGAAACCTAAAAATATTTTTCAACTCTTACAAATGAATAATTTTATTAATCGTTATGAATGGTAATATTAATGGTAAATAAAAAAATAATTAAACGGGAAGTATAAACAGTATAATTGTTGCATACACATATGCGTTTGCTGAGCGCGTACGAACGATAAACGGTTACATACAGATATATATATATACTATTAAACGGGAAGTATATACAGTATAATTGTTGAATACATATATGCGTTTGTTGAGCGCGTGTGAACGATAAACGTTACATAACAAATATATATACTATTAAACGGGAAGTATAAACAGTATAATTGTTGCATACACATATGCGTTTGCTGAGCGCGTACGAACGATAAACGGTTACATACAGATATATATATACTATTAAACGGGAAGTATATACAGTATAATTGTTGAATACATATATGCGTTTGTTGAGCGCGTACGAACGATAAACGGTTACATACAGATATATATATATATATATATACTATTAAACGGGAAGTATAAACAGTATAATTGTCGAATACACATATGCGTTTGTTGCGCGCGTACGAACGACAAACGGTTACATAACAAATATATATACTATTAAACGGGAAGTATAAACAGTATAATTGTCGAATACACATATGCGTTTACTGAGCACATACGAACGATAAACGGTTACATAACAAATAACAATAAAAAGTATAAATTTAATAAAGCATAATTAATTTGAGCAAATAAAAAAAATATGAAACCTAAAAATATTTTTCAACTCTTACAAATGAATAATTTTATTAATCGTTATGAATGGTAATATTAATGGTTAATAAAAACATACAATTATACGTAAATGATAAACAGTATAATTGTTGAATACATATATGCGTTTGCTGAGCGCGTACGAACGATAAACGGTTACATAACAAATATACAATAAAAAGTATAAATTTAATAAAGTATAAAATTAATTTGAGCAAATGAAAAAAATATGAAACCTAAAAATATTTTTCAACTCTTACAAATGAATAATTTTATTAATCGTTATGAATGGTAATATTAATGGTTAATAAAAACATACAATTATACGGAAATTATAAACAGTATAATTGTTGAATACATATATGCGTTTGCTGAGCGCGTACGAACGATAAACGGTTACATAACAAATATACAATAAAAAGTATAAATTTAATAAAGTATAAAATTAATTTGAGCAAATAAAAAAAATATGAAACCTAAAAATATTTTTCAACTCTTACAAATGAATAATTTTATTAATCGTTATGAATGGTAATATTAATGGTTAATAAAAACATACAATTATACGGAAATTATAAACAGTATAATTGTTGAATGCATATATGCGTTACTGAGCGCGTACAGACGATAAACAGTTACATAACAAATATATATTATAAAATCAAAAACAAGGAAATATGTATTATTAAACGGGAAGTATAACCAATATAATTGTTGCATACACATATGCGTTTACTGAGCGCGTGTGAACGATAAACGTTACATAACAAATATATATACTATTAAACGGGAAGTATAAACAGTATAATTGTTGCATACACATATGCGTTTGCTGAGCGCGTACGAACGATAAACGGTTACATACAGATATATATATATATACTATTAAACGGGAAGTATATACAGTATAATTGTTGAATACATATATGCGTTTGTTGAGCGCGTACGAACGACAAACGGATACATAACAAATAACAATAAAAAGTATAAATTTAATAAAGCATAATTAATTTGAGCAAATAAAAAAAATATGAAACCTAAAAATATTTTTCAACTCTTAAAAATGAATAATTTTATTAATCATGTGTAAGAGTTAATATAAAAATAATTAACGGGAATTATAAACAGTATAATTGTCAAATACAAATAGGCAGTGCATACGACCGACACAATATCAACCGATATAATAGTATAAATCAAACGGAAGCCTAAATTATTAATTCGAACGAAAACCAATTAACTACGCAATTAAAAAGCAAAACCCAGCCCATAATATATGCTATTATAAATGTGATATAAACGAATGTCAAACTAGGAATGTATAAGCGGATCGTATATTAGCTGTGTTCAAATATGAAGAAATAAATACCAACGAATACCATTAACAATAATACATGTGCAAATAATAACCCGAATATAATCGCACATATTGCATAGTCTGTATATTTTAATTTCCATGTATTACATAATTGATAATTAAGATTATCTGAAACGCAATAATTGCAAGTATGTCCGTAATTAAATATGGTAATATAATATCTATAATTATAATTTACTTTGTAAATGCATGTACATTCTATGTCGTGTACCAAATAATTTATTTTTAGAACATTACCATGTGTTAATGAAACGTCGTTAACAAAAGCAACCTCAATGCGTTTATGATAATATGAATTTACAAAAAATGGTGATATGAATATGAATAACATACCGACACATAAATAAATTTGTGCAAATGTAATGCATGTATGTTTTATGTGTTCATTAACATGCGATCTAATTTTATTAATACGTAATCTCATTTTATTAATACGCCCTCTCATGTGATATCGATTAATTTTTATATTATAATCATTTTAAATCAATGCATATAATAAATAATAAGTTCAATTTTATGAAACTTAATATCAACTCTTACAAATGAATAATTTTATTAATCGTCACGAATGGTTAATAAAAACATACAATTACACGGAAATTATAAACAGTATGATTGTTGAATACATATATGCGTTTGCTGAGCGCGTACGAACGACAAACAGTTACATAACAAATATATATTATAAAATCAAAAACAAGGAAATATATTATAAAAGTTATAAATACAAATTAATAAATTTGAGTAAATAAAAAAAATATGAAACCTAAAAAATATTTTTCAACTCTTACAAATGAATAATTTTATTAATCGTTATGAATGGTAATATTAATGGTAATATTAATGGTTAATAAAAACATACAATTACACGGAAATTATAAACAGTATAATTGTTGAATACATATATGCGTTTACTGGGTGCGTACGAACGATAAACGGTTACATAACAAATATATATACTATTAAACGGGAAGTTTAAACAGTATAATTGTTGCATACACATATGCGTTTGTTGATCGCGTTCAAACGATAAATAGTTACATAACGAATATATATTATAAAATCAAAAACAAGGAAATATGTATTATTATACGGAAATTATAAACAGTATAATTGTTAAATACATATATGCGTTTGCTGAGCGCGTACGAACGACAAACAGTTACATAACAAATATATATTATAAAATCAAAAACAAGGAAATATATTATAAAAGTTATAAATACAAATTAATAAATTTGAGTAAATAAAAAAAATATGAAACCTAAAAAATATTTTTCAACTCTTACAAATGAATAATTTTATTAATCGTTATGAATGGTAATATTAATGGT
>Ga0233431_1001957_pt1 | contig 31756 bp, 27 predicted proteins | sample SI_118_April2016_FD_179867 | JGI IMG/M metagenome (GOLD analysis project Ga0233431, IMG submission 179867) | Seawater microbial communities from Saanich Inlet, British Columbia, Canada - SI_118_April2016_200_MG | ecosystem: Environmental > Aquatic > Marine > Inlet | place: Canada: British...
CCTACACAATCTGCTCCCGAATCGCCAAAAGCAGCAGTAAAACCACCATTTCCACAACCAATATCTAGCACTTTTTTACCTTTTACTTGTACATTCCATTTTTTTAATAGTGGGATGTAATATTCTTGTGCTAAAAGGAATTGATATTTCCAATAGTATTCCTGCCATGTTGGAAAATCTTTCACATTAATGTGTGTTAGACTCATTATTCTTCTCTCTTAATCGTTCTAATTGGAAAAGGAATTTCGATATTATTTTCATCAAAGCGCTTCTTTAGCAATTTGACAAATTCGCTTCTCACCATATGCTGAGCGCTAAAATTTGCTGCCCTCATTACCACTGTAAAATCAATACTGGATGCACCAAATGTATGAAAACGCATTCGCGGTTCAAAATCAGGAATTGCCCCTTTCACATTATGCATGATTTCCTTCGCAGTCGAAATTACCAGTTCTTCAACACGATCAAGATCACTATCATAGGCAACTCCACAATCTACCTTGACCCGTAAGTTGGGAGTCGGAATGCTATAATTCACAATAGTAGCAATTGCCAGTTCGGCATTTGGAACTACGATTGTATTATTAGACCGATCGATTAGTGTTGTATTCCTCAAAGTAATATCGGTGATGGTGCCTTCCATCCCGGAGCTTAATTGTATAAAATTTCCCACGTGAAGCTGCTTTGACATGAGTATTTGGATCCCGGCAAAAAAATTGGCCAACGTATCTTTTAAGGCAAAACCAGCAGCCATACTGCCTACCCCTAAGGCACCAAGGAGGGGTGTGATTTTCATCCCAAATGTCTGTAGTAGCATTAATACTGCAATACCAATGATGAGACTCCGCAGTATTATCATCAATATTCCGAGATTATGAAATTCAGTATTATATTTTCCAGTATAACTTGCTACGGCGGTTCCAATTATATTTGATATCGCAAATGCGGCACTGATAACAAAAAGCACTAAAAATATCTTGCTGGCAGGATCTGTAATTGAACCAGGAAATACACCAGTTTCAAATGCGAGGTAAAATCCTCCAATGATCAGCCAGAAGGATATGTATTTTTTCATATTTTTTAGGAAGATATCATCGCCACCCCATGAAGTGAGATTTGCTAATTTTTGCAATTTCACAACAACAACCGAATTAAAAATTCGTGAACTGATCAAACCGGCGAGAATAAATATAACCGGGAGGATGTATGGTTTTAGGATATCAAAATATTCCATAATCAATTACCACTTAATTTGTTGAAATCTGAGCCGGTTGGAGATTGATACACAGATAAATCAAATCCTTTTAAAGCTGCCATGATATGGTCAAAAATATCAGATTGAATATTTTCATAATCAATCCAATCTACAGTATTTGTAAAAAAGTATAGCTGTATGGGTAATCCTGTATCAGTCGATTGAAGTTGTCGAACCAGCAATGTCATATCCTGCCTTACATTTGGATGATTCTTTAAATAGGAAATAATATATGCCCGAAAGGTACCTATATTGGTCATGCGACGACCATTTACAAGTTCATCCATTCCGGATTGAATTTGATTATTATACTGGGTCAGTTCATCTGATTTTGATTTAATATAATCTGAGATATAGCGGATTCGTGAAAATCTATCCAACATCTCTTGTGTGCAAAATTTTATGGAGTTGATATCAATATGGATTGATCGTTTCACCCTCCGTCCGCCGCTAGAAGACATACCTCTCCAGTTTTTGAACGATGAATCTATCAATTTGTAGGTTGGTATGGTGGAAATAGTTTTATCCCAATTTTGAATTTTAATATGATGAAGGGCAATATCAATCACATCGCCATCAGCACCAAATGTAGGGGACTCGACCCAGTCACCAACCTTTACCAGGTCACTGGTTGATATTTGCATACTGGCAACAAATGAAAGAATGGTGTCCCTGAATACCAGCATCAATACAGCCGTTAAAGCACCAAATCCGCTGAGTAGAACAAGAGGTGATTTTCCAATCAGAATGGATATGATAACCAGTGTACCAAGGATATAAATAAATATTTTTACAACTTGCAAATATGATTTAAGTGGAAACTTTTTTGATATTGCTAAACCGGAATAAATCTCATAAAGGGCATTTAGGAGCGATCCGATGACTGCAAGCATAATAAAGATAATAAGTGCTGAAATGATTGGCTGAAATCGAGAGACTATACCAGGAAGCACTTCAATATACTGATGAAGAATTATAAGCGGACCCAAATATGATAACTTTGAAAGGACACCTTGCCCAAGGATGACATCATCAATCTTTGATTTGCTTCTTTTTGATAAAACTTTGATTAGACGAATGAGATAAGTTCGTGATAGATAATACACAACAATACAGGCAACTATCACTAATATTGGATAAAGCCATTCCATGATTATTGGATTTGCCTTCATCCATTCAGTAAATATTTTCATTTTATTTCACTCCATGTGAAGTAAATATTACTACCACCCCATGGGATAGAGAAATAGTAAAATTGGTTGATGTTGATTCATTGGATATTCCTTTATTAATACGATTTAATGATGTATTGTTCAAGGGATACATTAATTTCTCAGATGTTATTTTAATTGTGGGATCAACACAAAATATAGATACCTGTTGACCTAAAAAACTCTCAAATAATTTTTCTGAATAAACGGGTGTAAAACTTCCATAATTGGTAATCATTGAGATGTGATCAAATTCCTGACAGTGACTATCTAACAGGAATATATTGGATATTAAATGATCTTCTCTTAATCCTGCAGCACCAAGAATGACCACGGATTTTATTGATTTTTCCTCACACCACAACAATGCTTTCTCCAAGTCCGATGTATCCTGATTATCAACTTTTAAAGTTATCTCCCGGTATTTCTCATAAACACTATTTTCAATGGAATCTAAATCCCCAATGATAATATCTGGAGTATACTTATCTAAATGAGATTGTTTTGCTGCGCCATCGCAATAAATGTTAAAGGTGGAATTTTGCAATATATCCAAGGGGATAGGATGATCTGGAAACAAGCCATTGGCAATTATCACCGCCTGTTCGGGTAAATTTTTGGGAAGGAAAACTTCATCCATGATTATTTATCTTTGCTCTCCCATTTTGTAAAGAGCCAATTTTCATAGAGCGATTTTGCAGGTTCTGAAGGATCATCCACCTGGAGAATCTCATATTTATCAAATGGTTGATCACCAGGGGTCACTTCAACGGGGCGAATAATTCCCCGACGGGAGACGATAAACTCGGCTGGATGATCTTTTTCCATCCTGGCAAGATGTTTTTTATAATTATCAGATGCAAGCCTAAACCCATTTAATGAAATAATTTCGTCATGCACATTCAAACCATCTCGATAAGCAGCGCTTTCTGAATTTATTCTTGTGATTTCCATTTTTTTATTCAAAGTGATACCAAACCAGGCTTCATCCTGTTTTTCATCATCTTTATAAGATTTTTCAAGTTTCAAACCAAATGGGTTCAGGTAACGATCATAGTCAATATCATTAGTAGAGTGGAGGTAATCCCATATATCAGATAATTCCTCTCCTGAAATGCGGTTTGAGTAATCGATTACATTTTCTTCGGTGAAACCATTGCCGGTATCACGATAATCCAGCCATAGTTCCCTGAAAACATCATCCAGACTTCGTTCACCATTAGTGGCTTGGCGAATTCTCAAATCAAGGACCAAACCAATCAAACTACCCTTCAGGTAGTACGAAATGGTACTGTTCATAGAGTTTTCATTGGATCGGTACAGTTTTATCCAGGCATCAAAAGACGATTCTGAAACAGATTGAACTTTGCGACCTGGCAGTGCATCTAACTTTTTTAGATCATCAGCAATAAAACCCAAATACTCGTCTACGGTGGCGATATCAGATCTTCTCAACAAATAATTATCGTAGTAACTATTCAATCCTTCTGAAACCCATAATAATGTTGTATAATTTTCATTATCATAATCAAATGGACCTAATTCTTTCGGTCGAATCCGTTTGATATTATATACATGAAAGAATTCATGGGATACTAAACCCATAAATTTTAAGTAATCTTTCCGGTCTTTAAATTTCCATCTGTCAAAAATCAAACTACATGAATTTTTATGCTCTAGACCGCCATAAGCACCATCGGCTGTATTTAGAAAAAATGTGTAATGATCATAAGGGACATCTTTAAAGATATTGTTTGCAGTCTCGACGATTTTTTTGGTATCCGGAATAATTTCATCCATATCATAATTGCCTGTATCTGTTATGGCATAGATATGCTGCACGCCGGATGCAGAAAACTTATGGGTATTGTGGTTCCCGATGATGATTGGAGAGTCAACTAACTGATCAAAATCCTCTGAGATAAATTTGTTATAACTCCCCTTGTATTTTGGCAGCTCAGTGGTTGTTTTCTCCCATTTATAATAGGGCTCAATATCAACTATGAGCTGTGTGTCATTATATCCATCTGGAATTAGAAAAATACTAGCACCATTTAACATGGCAAAATCCTCATCCATAAAACTGGTCCTGACAGTCATTTCAAACGCATAAACCTGATAGTCAACCGTTATCTTTTTATGTTTGTTTAGAAATATACGCCAGGTATTTTTATCGGTTTTGGTAACTATCAATTGAGACTTTTTGTGATGGGCGGATACTTTCATAATATTTTTGGAGTATTCTCTCACCAAATAAGACCCTGGAGTCCATACCGGCATAGACAAATCGATATAATCTCCATTTAAGCCATCGATCTCAATTTGAATATCGATCAAATGGGTGTGGGGGGCTTCCATAAATAAAGTGTATTGAATATCCCTGGCAGGCATAATGGCTCCTGATATAAAAAGTAATAAAAAGATTAAGTGATTTTTGTTCATTTAAATGGCAAAGTCCAATTGAAATAGAAAGTTAAAATTTAAAGACGGGGAAGTCAAATTTCTTAATGAATATGATAGAAAATAACGATGAATATTCTATACTGGCATGATAAAGTCAGGAGGAAGAATATTTGATAGCTCATTGAGAAAAACAGAATGATCCTGATAGTGGAGACTCTTTATCCCTAAGGACTGAGCACTTTTAATATTCTCCAGTTTATCATCGATAAATATGGTATTTACAGTGGGTAATGAAAACTGTGAAATGAGATTATTATATATTTGTAAATCAGGCTTTATACATTTTTCCTTATACGAAAAAACAATTCCTTTAAAATAATTAAAAAAATCATATCTATCCATAAGATAATCCCCAAAGGATTTTGAAATATTTGATAGACAGTAAAGGTTATAACCAGACTCATGCAATGTGGTTAATAAATCAGACATGGGCTTATTGAGCAGAAGAGAGTGTTTCAACATTTTAAGTGCATATTCTGCATTATCTAAAGAAACGCCAGCGAGGATTGATATTTTTTCTATCAATTGAAATTCAGAGAGAATTCCTTTATCAGATTGTTCCCAGACGTCTTCAAATAAATTGAAATCAGAGTCCAGAAATATCTTTTCAAATTTCTTATCCAAAATCGGTAATACCGATTCAGGTGACCATTTTACCATGACATTTCCAAGGTCAAATATGATATTGTTAATTATCATTTAAAGCCGTAATAATATTTAGAATCTCCAAAGGGCCATTTACAATCCAATCTGCTTGGCTTTCAATGAGTTGTGAAACTGGATTTAGCCCCCAGGTAACACCAATTGATCTCATTTTGGCATTGCGAGCTGTTTGTATATCTTCATGTGAGTCTCCTATAAATAGCGTGTTTTCTGCATTTACATCGATCATATTTATCATATGTAATGCTGCTTGCGGATCTGGTTTTTTTGGGAAATCTGAATTGGCACCTTTCACATGGAAGAAATTATGTGTGGGGAAATATTTTTCAACCATTTTGACCGTAAATCGATGTGGTTTGTTAGATAATACACTATATGGAATATTCAAGTTATCCAATTCTGTTAGTGTTTTGTGGATTTTTGAATATGGCCGGGTATGAATCCATCTATCAGAATATATATTGCGGAAGGAGTTGATTAGGTTCTCAACCATCTCCTGATTACGATTTTGCTTTGGTAAAACCTTCCATACAAGTTTTTCAAGACCTTGGCCAACGAAGATTTCATACGTTGAAATCGAATGGACTGGTAATTTATTGTTTGCCAAAACAAAATTCATTGTATCGGCAATATCCTGGATTGTATCCAGTAAAGTCCCATCCAAATCAAATATAACTGCCTTTATTGGCGTTACGTGATTATTGGCTGGATTCAAGGGCTTGATTCAAAGCTGATATAAAATCAGGGTGGGCTTTAAAACCGGAGGCAATTACGATTTGTAAATCTTGATTAGACATTTCATAATTCTTAAGAAAATAATATGCCACAGCGCGATTATTTCTGGCAAGATGATAATTTGGATTTATTAATAGTGCATTTGTAAACTCATCAACGGCAATTTGATAAAGTTTTTGTTTCAAAAATATATCACCACGATTATTATACGTATCAGCAGCATTTGCATCTATGGCTATGGCAATATTATAATTATCTAAAGCCAAATCCGGTTGATTCTTTAATCGGTAGATATCTCCAAGAAGTTTATAAGAACGGGAATGAAGGGGAGAGTCATTAATTGCCGCTAATCCAAAAGATAATTCATCCTCATAGACATAACTGCGAAAATGCGCTTTGAGTCCAAATAAAATTAAAAACACCAGGAGAAAATTAAGAACCATCAAATTCTTGCTATTAAGGGAGATATGCATAATATTCAACTGTGACAGCATGATAATAAATCCAACTAATGGGAAATACATCCGATGTTCAAATTGTTCATCCAGAATAGTCCCCCAAAACAATGGGATTAAGACCATTGATAGATACCAAATGAGTCCCAAATAAAAAATGTTTCTGTCTTTAAGTCCCCATCGATATATGCTAAATATGATTACCAAGATGATTATGGTACCGGGGATTATGCTTTGGATCTCAAAAGTAGGCATTACAGATTGTTTTAAAGGAATAACAAGCTTCCCGGTAGAAATGATTAATGCAGAGACAAGATTTTTAATGTATTCAAATTTGTCTGGAATATTAATTGTCAAACTACCTGTGACAAAATGGGATCTAACAAGTAGAAACAGTAATACTGAAAAAATCCAGATGATAGACAGGGGAAATATTTCCCATTTTTCTAAATTTAGAAAAATAATAATTGATACGAAAATAATTGGAAGGAAAATCATTTGCTCTTTTGTAAAAACCGCCAGCAGCAAAAAAAAGATATTCAATACCAACCATTTGTTTTTCATAACGGATAGATACTTATGCAGAAAATATATGGATAATAATGCCATGAGAGTAATCATTGTATCATTTCTGCCAGGTATCCATGATACGGCAGATGTAAGCAGAGGATGAAGTGCGAAAAATAGACTCCAAAACAAGGCGGAAATTGGATGTTTCAGCAGAGCCATCATTCCAATATAAATACCTAGTGTCACCAGTATATGCAGGAGAATATTTGTCAAATGGTAAGAAATGGGGGAGCCATTACCAATAATTGCATCAAGCATAAAAGACAGAACTAATACAGGTCTGTAAAAAGGGGTTGGTTCAACTCCCGCTTCTAAAGTGGCGGTGAAAATCGCTGGAATATTTGATATATCTGATAACCATCCGATTTTATCCGCAAAGAGTTGGGAGTCATCTAGTGGGGAAAACTGGAAACTTACAGAATAGCCGTGCACCAGCAGTATAATGCCGACAATAAAAAAATGGTTTCTATATTTGTTCATATCTATTTGAGTTCTTCAATCAAAGTTAATAAGCATCTCTTCTATAACCAGTGGTTTATGGATGCTTTGTGTATAAATTTTTGAAATGTACTCGCCGATAATACCAAGGAAGATCATTTGAATCCCAGAGAAGAATAGAATAAAAATATAAAGTGATGTTAGTCCTGATGGAGACTGCTGGTAAATAATTTTTAGTAAAGTATAGACAATTATTAATAGGAAACTGATAAAAGCCATTATCATCCCAAAAATTGTTGATAGTCTCAAAAGAATTGTAGAATGGCTGATAATACCATTTATCCCATAATCAAATAAATGATATAAATTGGTGGATGTTTTACCCTTAGTTCGTTTATCACGGTGATAGGGGATGCCAGTCTGTTTGAAACCCAGGTTGGCAACTATGCCTCTTAAATAGGGATTGAAATCTTTGATTTTATCAATTTCGCTTAAGATCCGTCTGTCCATCAAACGGAATTCACCAACATCCGGGATAAGGGTTTCGTTTGATATCGTTTCTGCTATACGGTAGAACCATTTTCGAACCAGTTTCATAACAATATTTTCATCTCTATCCTGCCGGATGCCGTAAACGACTTTGAAGCCCTCTTCCCATTTTTTAATAAAATCCAGAATCATTCTGGGTGGATCCTGCAAATCGGCATCAATCTGAATAACCGCATCACCAGAACATCGCTGTAATCCGTTTAGAGTAGATTTAGTAACTCCAAAATTTCTTGAAAGGGATATTACTTTCACATGCTGATCATTTGAACAAATTTCAGTGAGCATTTTTAAAGTATTATCATTACTATTATTATCTGAGAATACATGCTCGTAATCATATTTATCCGAAGCTGAGTCCATGATATTCTTTACGGAGTTCCAAATAACCTTAATATTATCTTCTTCGTTATAGACAGGTGTAAATATGCTGATTAAAGATTTCGGCATTGCTGAATTAGCTATTCATTAGTTTAATTATAGTTTCTTTAATTTTTTTAGATGTCATTGATAATTTGTGACGAATAAAATCCTGACTGCCTATGGAGTATATTATGTCATCACTAATGCATAAATTTACAACTTCATGAACATTGATTTGATATTGGATTATTGCCTTGTTAACGAGTTGAGATATACCACCAAACTCACTATGCTCATCAATGGTCATGATTATGGGTGTATTTAAAATAGCTGCCAAACTAGTTATATCAATCGGTTTAACGGTGGGAAGACTGCTTATCGAGACATTGATGTCTAATTCTGCAAGTGATTTAGCAGCCTTCATTGCCTCATTAACAATTCCACCTGTACAGACAATTGTTGCATCTTTTCCTTCAAGAATCTGGATAGGGTGGCCAATGGAATAATCTGGTACGCTGCTGTGGACGGAATAGTTACAGTTTTTTTCTAATCGAATATATGAAGGTCCTTCAAATTCATATGCAATTTCAATACATAATTTTGTTTCAATTGGGTCGCATGGTACAAAAATTGACATATTGGGCATGGGCATCAAAACGCCATAATCCTCAACAGCATGATGGGAATAACCAGCTGATCCATAAGTAAAACCACCACCAACACCAATAATATTCACATTGAGATTGTGATAGCAAACATCATTGCGAATCTGTTCTAAACATCGCATAATGGTGAAATTAGAAATCGAATATGTGAACACTATTTTACCGCTTAAAGAAAGACCGGCTGCAACCCCCATCATATTTTGTTCGGCGACACCAGTATTGATATAACGATGTGGGAATTGGGTTGAGAATTGTTCCAGAACATTATATCCTAAATCACCAGACAGCAACCATACATTTTCATTATCTTTGGCAATCTTGCATAATGTATCAATAAAAGTTTTTCTCATTATGTATTCTCAATCTCAGAGATGGCTTTTTTCAGTTCATCAGGGTTTGGTGAGCAATAATGCCATTTTAATGAATTTTCCATAAACGATACACCTTTGCCCTTGATAGTATCCGCAATGATGACGGTGGGTTTATCTTTAATCAGAGGCATTTTAGTAAGGGAATTATGAATTTCATGAATACTGTGTCCATCGACCCTAATTGAAGACCAGCCAAAGGCCTTGAATTTTTCCTCTAAAGGTTCTAGATTTAGAATTTTTTTTACATCACCAAGTCCCTGAGTTTTATTATAATCAACTATGGTGGTCAAATTTGATAATTTGTGATGGGATGCAAACAATATCGATTCCCAGTTTGAACCTTCATCTAATTCACCATCGCTTAATAAAACATATATTTTATAGTTCTTTTTTGATGCAATTGCTGCTAATGCCATACCGCATGCAATTGGCAATCCGTGACCAAGCGATCCGCTTGAAACTTCTATCCCGGGAATATTATGGCTATTTACATGAGCAGATAATTTCGAATCATTTTCAGCGAAGTTGTTTAACCATTCTTTTGGAATGAATCCTTTTTCAGCCAATACAGCATAATAAATTGCTGCACCATGTCCCTTACTCAGAATAAAGCGATCCCTATCCTCCCAATTTGGAGATTCACATTTTATTCTGAGGATATCCTCATATAGAACTGCAAGTAATTCGGCCATACTTAGGCAAGATCCTATATGACTTGCTTTGGCGTTTGCAGTCATCTTTAGGGCATGTATCCGAATTTGTTTGGCAAGCGTTGCGGTATTATTAAAAATCATTAAAAAAGTATATTAGCTATTTAAGTGATGTTTTATTGATCGACAAATATAATCTACAATTTCTTCCCTTAGATTATGACCTCCAGGCAGATTAAGGGCATTATTGCTGATATTGGTGGCAATTGGATTATCCTGATCGTTCCACATCTTCATGGCACTCACTTTAGGAAATACAGGCCGTGTATCTATGAGATCACCTTTTAAGGCATTGGCAAGTTGATCCCTGGTTATTGGAAAATCTCCATTCAAGCATATTGACGGCATCCAGTAGATACTTTTTGCCCAGTCTGCTTCAGTATTTAGTTGTAGCCCATCAATATTTTTCAGCCGGTCTTTATACCATTCAAAAATAGTTCTTTTTTTCATGATTAATTCATCAAGGCGTTCAATTTGGGCAAGTCCAAATGCCGCCTGCAAATTGGACATCTTATACTTAAATCCGATACAATCAATCCAGAAAGGGTTACCCTCCTTGGGAGCTCTGCCATGATCACCAATCCTACGTACGACTTCAATTAGGGATTTGTCATTCGAAACAATCATACCGCCTTCACCGGTAACGACCATTTTCGCTCCCTGAAAACTAAATACACCAAACTCACCAAATGACCCCACATATTTATTTCCAGACATGGCACCAACTGCTGGGGCAGCATCTTCAACTACATATAGATTGAACTCATTGGCGATACTCATTATACTCTCCATATTACATGGATGACCATAAAGATGCACCGGCATAATTGCTTTGGTTCTCTTGTTGATTGCAGGGATAATTTTATCCGGATCAATTGTCCAAGTTTCAGGATCAACATCGACAAATACTGGGTTTGCACCTGTGTATTTAATGGCATGAGCTGTGGCTACCCAGGTCAAATCTGGTATGATAACTTCATCTCCTACACCGATACCTAAAGCAAGAAGGGATAGATGAAGAGCGCCAGTTCCGCTGGAAGTGGATACGGCGTATTTTGCACCAATAATATTCGCGAATTTAGACTCAAATTGATTCAGATATCCGTTCCAATTTTCATTCCAGCCATTTTTTACAGCATCGGAAGTATATTTTAATTCTAAATCTGTGACGCTTGGACCAGCAGTTAATATCAGCTTGTCAGGTTTGAACATTAATAATCTTTATATTGTAATTAATAATAATCATAAAAATATATTGGACGAATTTTAATATCCTTCAAGGCATGCAAGTAAGTTTTATTTATCAATAATAAACCAAATGTTAGAGGAGAAATGATACAAAATTTATCAATTAAAACTGACCGTATATCCTGTAACATCAAAACTGTCTATAAGTTTTTGTATACCATTTCTAAATAAAATTTATCAGGATCTTTGCGTGTTTCAGCTTCAATAGATTCAAAATACTCCACTCCAGGTTTTTTAAATCGATATAATGGGATCAGTCTCAGATCAATAAATCCTAATTTTCTATAAAATGTAATTGCATGTTCATTGTCAGAGAAGACTCGCAAATATATTCGAGCAGGACTAAAATTATCTAATCCCCATTTTAAAAGTGACTTCATCGCATAGGTCATAATTCCGCTGTCGCCCTCTTTTACACCACGCACAACATTGTCAATCTCCATAAAATTATTATCATTTATGCAATTTGCATAACCGAGATGTCCAATGGGAACTCGATGACTATTTAATACAAAAAAGAGGATGCGGGCTTCATTTTTATAGACGATATTTTCCAGCCAGTTAATTGTGCTTTCTTTGGTGATTTTAAATTTCGTTGGAAAAGCGAATGAATTTTTAGATCTCCATTCAGCTAGTAATGAGATTAACTTATCATTATGAAAATGTAATTTGCATGCTGGCAAAAGAAAGCCGATATCGTCATCCAACGGTATTGTGTATTTTGTCAATTTCTCAAAATTATCGATGGATTTTAGAATATGAAAATGCTGTGATATTTGGACAATGTATTTAAGATTGTTCAACCTGGTTTAAATCCTTATTTTGTTTTTGAATAAATAAATGTTTCAATTGACTCAATAATATAATCAATCATTTCAAATGTAATACCTGGGTATACACCCAACCAAAAAACCTTTTCCATGATAAAATTTGTGATTGGTAGATCACGCCTAGGCTTGAATAAGACATCTCTATAGGCAGGTTGCTGCGCCAAATTACCACCAAATAATAATCGAGTATCTATTTTCTTTTGAGAGAGAAATACCTGTATTTCACGTCGTGTAAAATTTGAATTTTGGGATAAAGCAATTGGAAAACCAAACCATGAGGGTTCTGAATTAAATGTCTGCTCTGGTAAATGAAAATAATCCTGTAATCCAGACAGCCCCTTTTTAAGATGGGTGAAATTTTCCTGACGTTTTTTTATAAAGTCTGATATCTTTCTCATTTGTGATACACCAATAGCAGCTTGCATATCAGTAACTTTCAAATTATATCCGATATGCGAATACACATATTTATGATCATAGCCATGTGGAAGATTATCGAATTCCCAGTTAAATCTTTTTCCACAGGTATCATTATCACCAGGTTGGCACCAACAATCACGTCCCCAATCCCGGAATGATATGATAATTTTACTCAATCTTGAATCATCAGTACAGACACATCCACCTTCCCCCATAGTAATATGATGGGCAGGATAAAAACTAAATGTTGAAATATCACCAAATGTACCAACCATCTGGTTGTCGTATTTAGATCCCAGGGCATCACAACAATCTTCTATAAGCCAAAGATTATATTTATCAGCGATTGCCCTAATTTGAGAGACTTGGAATGGATTACCAAGAGTATGGGCAAGGAATATTGCTTTTGTCTTTTTTGTGACGGCTTTTTCAATTTCATTTGGATCCGCATTGTATGTTTGCGGTAATACATCAATAAAAATAGGCACTAGATTATTTTGGATAATTGGATTAAGGGTAGTTGGAAATCCAGCAGCAACGGTTATTACCTCATCACCGGGCTTTAAGCGTTTATTACCTAACTTTGGAGATGTCAGGGATGATATTGCCACTAAATTTGCCGATGATCCCGAGTTCACAAGATTTGCAAACCTAATCCCAAGAAAGTCTGAGAAAATCTTTTCAAACTCTTTAGCATATCTTCCAGTTGTTAGCCAAAAATCCAATGAAGCATCAACAAGAAATTTAATATCATCTTGATCAAATACTCGACCTGAAACAGGAATCTTGCTTTGTCCCGGTATAAAAGGCTTTGATAGGAAAGATTCACTAAAATGTGAATCTATAAGGTTTAGTATCTGTTGACGTGAAGACAAGAATTAATTAAAGGAATTTTGATTTTCAATTGTAGATATATAGCTATCAATTTGATCTGTAGCCAATCGAAACATGTTTGATGATTTGTAATATTTATACCATTCGACAGTTTTACCGACTGTAGTATTAAACCCCCATTTTGGCAACCAGCCCAGATGAGATACAGATTTAGTATTATCCAGCTTTAGGCGGCCCGTTTCAGGTTTATTGTGAGGTTTTGAACTTTCAATCCATGATCCTTTGCCATAATCTGATATCAATTTTTTGACTAATTTTGATACTGTTTTATAGCTTGAGTTTTCTGGTCCAAAATTCCACGCGGAAGCATACTTTAATGGATTTATATTCAAGTGCATCGCCAAAAGCATATACCCATATAATGGTTCGAGAACATGTTGCCATGGTCGAATTGAATTTGGATTTCGAACGGTTATTGGCCTCTCATCCTCAATCGATTTAATGCAATCGGGTACAATTCGATCTATTTGCCAATCTCCACCACCAATAACATTACCGGCTCTTGCAGTTGCCAGAGTTATCCTTGATAGCGGATTTAAATAATCTGAAAAAAAAGAACTTCTATAAGAATTACAAATAATTTCAACAGCACTTTTACTGGCACTATAAGGATCATGACCACCAAGAGTATCTATTTCCCTGTAACCCCATGCCCATTCTTTATTTTCGTAACATTTATCAGAGGTAACTACAATGATGTCAACGGGTTTAGCATGAGATCTGGCACATTCCAGTATGTTTAAAGTCCCATTAATATTTACATCAAAGGTCTCCAGCGGATGGTCGTAGGAATATCGAACAAGTGGTTGGGCTGCCAGATGGAAAATAATATCAGGAGACAAATTGTTATATAATCGAGATAATTTTTGTTTATCCCTAAGATCAATAATATGATGGTCAACAAAATAATCTAATTCGCACAGAACAAAATTATCTTTTAGTGAATGCGGTTCTAATGAAATACCTGTCACTTTAGCACCAAATTTATTTAAAAATAATGACAGCCATGATCCTTTAAATCCGGTGTGTCCCGTTACAAGGACATTTTTATTATTAAAATATGATTTTAATTCTGTCATGAGAAATCAAACCAGGGTGGAGGACTTTCTTTATGTAAACGATTTAATAATAAATAATCCCTATAGGTATCCATCGCAGACCAAAATCCATTATGTTTAAACATTCTTAATTCATCCTCCAATGCTAATTTACTCAATGGCACTTTTTCAAAAACACAATCAGGATCATTTGGAATAGAGTCAAATATTCTGCTGTTGAATACCATAAATCCACCATTGATCAAGTTTTTATTGTTATCTGGTTTCTCGGTAAACCGGGTAATCGAATTTCCTCTCACAACCATTTCACCCCACCGACTATTTGGACTACCTCCAGTAATTGTTCCTTTTTTCTGATGTGAATTATGAAATTCGACCAATCGAGAAATATCTACATTTGAGACTCCATCCCCATAGGTTAGCATGAAATTATTCTCGGTAATAAATTGCTGACATTGCTTTATTCTTGATCCAGTCATATTGTCTTCTCCAGTTTCTACCATTGTAATACGCCAACCTTTTTCAATATGGTTGTTGTGCATAGTTATGTGGCGTTTTTCACCTAACTGGATAGTAAAGTCACTCGTATAATAATCATAATTTAAAAAGTAATCTCTAATAATATTTCCTTTGTATCCCAAGGCAAGAATGAAATCAGTATATCCATAATGAGCATAGATTTTCATTATATGCCATAAAATAGGTTTACCTCCTACATTCACCATGGGTTTTGGCTGATAATCAGTCTCTTCTTTCAGCCTGGTGCCCTTACCTCCGCATAAAATAATTACTTTCATTTTTTACTCATATGTTCATTTTTTGGATAATCGATAATAATAATTTACTATTCAATTACTTTCATTTTTTCTTCTAAAATATTTGATTAAATAAAGATAAACTATTAGTGAAATAAGACTAACGAAACATCCTGACCATAACCATGGTGGGAAGAATTTTAATGAAATGGAATATTCGCCAGAGTCAAGGGGAATACCCATAAAACCATAATTAATTCGTAAGGGTTTTACAATTTGATCATTTACTAAAATTTTCCATCCATCATCAAATGGGATTGAAAAAAATAAAATTCCAGGTATATCTAAAGATATGTTTCCATTAATATAATTATCTGAAAAATACGAGGTATTAAACGAGTCTTCCTTAAGTATGTTAATATCCCGGCTATAGTCATCAATGGCATAGTTTGGATATTGTATTATATCTGAGCTGTTATATGATTTCTTAAACTGTTCAAAATCCTGATCAGACAATATGCAAAGTTTTAGAAGATTTACATCTTTCTGGAAACTGGATAATTTTTGATGATCCGATTCGGCTGCAATGCGAGTGTATGCAAACCCCAAGGGTAATACATTTTCATTTTCATACACAGTTAAATTCTTAATCGAAAACTTATTCTTGAAATACATTTGTCCGATTTCTGATATAGGTTCCATAGCAAAATAATATTTTGCACCCAGGAGGGACAAAAGAAGTAGACGGGAATTGGGACCCTTAATCCAAATAGTAGATTGTGTGTCATTTGCATCAATGACATTTACGCGATCCAAGAATCTGACATAATTCCATTGGTTGAAGGAATTATATGAGGAGATTCCATAATAATTCTGAACCTTTGAGTCATTATAGCTGATTTCGTAGGTATTGTTGGAGAAATAATCTTTTGTAATTCTAAAAAAACCCTTATCAACTAGATGAATCTCATTTAACCCATCAAGGGTAAGATCTTTATAATTTTTCCCTTTTTCAAAATCAGACGGCGTTAATGCAATTCTATCTGAAATAGTAATTTTTGCAAAAAACGCTGCTTCTATTATAATAATTATTAGCATACCATTCAGCAAGTAAGGTGCCCCTCGTTTCATAATCGCAAAAATAATTGCAGTATATGCTGATAGCAGACCGAATATCAAAAAAGCAATATTATTTGTCACCTTGATGTCTTTTGAGAGAAATATCACAAAAAGTCCGCAAGATAATACACAAAATGTGTAGAACAATATTTTAAAATTTATTGTTTTATTTATATGAAGTTTATCTAATGCCTTCAAAGATCCAATAAGCAACATCATAGACACAATAAAGGAGTATGTACGGTAATAATTTCCGGTAAACAGCCAAAGGGCATATCGAAAATAGGGAAAAATAAAAGGGAGGAAGAGGCACAACAGTATAATTATCTTTTTTTTATTTTTCAAGTTTTGGGCGATGTATTGTGGAAAAAGTAGTATGCTGATTAACCCAGTATATAACATTGGAGATTCAAGATAATTATCCCAACCTGAAAATAAATTTCCATTTCCCAAAAGATCGTTTGAAAATAGACGGGCAATCACTGTTAAAAATTCAACAATTCCTACATAACTTAAAATTGCCAGGTCTGTAAGATATGTCTGCTGTGATGACTCTCCCAACACGCGAGAGCTATAGATATATTGATGTAAATTGGGAAGTATGAAAATGCCCGCTATAAAAGCACCAAGAAATCCAAAGCCGGTAACTATTGAAACATGCTTAAAAAATTTACGAGACATCAGGAATTCCCTTGTCCGGATCATTGCATATAGAATTATTAGCAAACCGTACCAGTAAAGATTGAATGGCTGATAACTTGCAATCAGAGCAAAAGGGATGGGAAGCAAAAGCGGGTTGTTATCCTGCAAGTATTTTTCATAAGAGTAAAGCAATAAAGCAGCATAGACTGCTTCAGTAGAAAATTGATACCAACTGCCACCTAAAATCATATAACTGGACATAGAGAACATTATCGCTCCGACAATGCTAATAGTTGGATTTATCTTGATTTTCAATAAGAACAGATAGAAGAAAAATCCACCGAGCAGAATTTTACAAGCCTCAACATAAATGATTGCTTTATGAAGGTGATTCTCACCAGCAATATAGAGAATATTTGCAAATGGCTCACCAAGCATGAATGGATAAATGTTCTGCCCGATTCCCTGATTAAATGCCCAGCCAGGTATACCTGATTGCCTGAGATATCTGCTGATCTGAATAAAATTTGTATAGGCATAATTTATTGTATCAGATCCTATATCCTTAAAAAGAAAGTATTTATTAAGTACAAGAAAATCAAAATAAACATATCCGATAATTAAGAATTCCAAGAGTATAAATATCAGAACTGATCTTATTGGAGTTATGAATTTTGATTCTGGATTGATATTAAGTTTCCTTTGGCAGGGTAATATTATGGAACACGGTCCCCTGGACAGATAGCCATACATTTCCTCCCACAGTATTTGAAATTATTACTTCAATATACATTTCTGTATGTTTCAGTTTTCAAAAAGATATGACTCAAGTGTGAAATCCGGATTCATTTTTAATAATTCTGCCATTACGATTTGAAGATTTGTTGAATCATTCGTATAATAATAAACAAGGGCCTTGCCAATGTGGGGAGATGAGTAAAGTGAATCCAGTGTCAGGGCAAAAACAAAATCCTTGAGTGCGTCTTCATAATTTTCAAATCTCAAGGATAAGTGTCCACGATTATTATAGGCAAACGCAAAATTAGGGTTGACATAGATACTTTGGGAAAAATACTTTTCGGCAAAATCATGTTTCCCTAATTTAAAATAATTCAAACCGATGTTATTTAGCGTAGTGAATGAATCAGGTCGATTCTCCAGAACTATATTGAAGTCTGACAGAGCGCTTTCATAGTTTCCCAAATTACCATGTGCGATTCCTCGATTATTGTATGCATCATAATAATCCATTTTGATAGCAATTGCTTTATTGAAATCATCGATTGCCAGTGAATACTTTTGAGTATAATAATATGCTAATCCGCGGTTATAGTATATTGCTTCATCGCTTGGATTATTCTCAAGCGCATTATTAAAATATTGAATAGAGTTCTCATGATTTCCCCTCTCGGATAAAACTATCCCCATAATTTTATCGGATCTATAATGATCCGGAGATTCTCTGATTATAGTTTCAGCAAACGAGATATTATCACGAAATAAATTACTTCTGTTACTGGTTTTGATAAGTAATACAAAAAATATCGTGATGAAAACTATTGGAATAAATCGATTAAACTTAGTTGCGATTTTGAAAGAAGAAAAAATTGAGAAAGTCATTATAATCATACCTACTAATGGTAAGTATAATCTATGTTCATAGAATTCTCCTAAAGTATCAATCGAACTCCATGCAGTTGGAATTATCATGAATAGTAATATCCATGAAACTCCAAATAATATCATTCTAAAATTTTTTTTCCAATTCCAAAACAAAAATAAACATAGTACAGCCACCAGAGCAAAATATGATTTCGTTGCAGTATCTGCCATTGTGGATAAGATGGACTGTTGGAAAGGAAATATAATTTTACCGGTGTTGATTATCATCGCTTTTATAAAAAGGAATACAGAACCTGGAACATTTGAAAAATCCATTTGGGCAAACTCTCCAACCAGTGAACTCCGATATGCAAACCAAGCAACAGAAATGGTAATCCAGATTACCATAGGGAGCCAGTATTTATTTTTTATGCCATTCTTCGAAAAAATGGCAACATATAACAAACAGAGAACTGGAAGTATTATTGCATTCTCCTTGGACAAAAGTGCCATTGAATACATAAATACATGCGCAAATAAGTGAAATAATGAATATGATTTTGAATATTTAATAAAAGCAATGAATGAGGAAATAATAAATATTGAAAGCAATATATCATTTCTACCGGGTATCCATGAGACGGCCTGGACATTGATTGGATGTACAATAAATATCAAAGTCGAATAAAATGAAATATTTTTTGGAAAATTTAAGGCAATCAGAAAATAGAAAAATAAAATTGCCGATAAGAAGTGGAGCATAAGATTTGACAGATGAAATGAAAAAGGTGAACCTGCACCTAAAATGCCGTCCACCATGAAGGATAAAAATAAAACTGGACGATAAAAACCACCAATGTGATCGCTAAAAATATAAACAAAATTCGAAGGGTTCTGAAACCAGGCAAGGTTATCCAGAAACAAAATATTATCATCTAAAGGGGAAAAACCAAAATTTAATACTTGAATATAAGTAAGTAAGGTTATCAAAAAAAACCACAATGCTGGCCTCCAACGTCGAAGCAGTAAATATTCTGATACTCTGAAAGAATCCAGTTTAGGCATTTTTGTTAAACAGATTTCGCAAAAAATAGGAAATAGCAATGCCCACCGTCCCTAATCCATATTGTACACTTCTTTTAAAATTAATACTGGATGCTTCTTGAAAATAACGGACGGGAACAGGTATTTCTCCAATTTTAAATCCATTCTCAACAATTTTAAAAAGTGCCTGTGAATCAAACACGAAATCGTTGGAAAAATCTTTAAACTTTATTGATTCGAGAACTTCCCTGCTATATGCCCTCATGCCCGTATGCCATTCAGATAAATTTTGACCACTGAGTATATTTTCGAAAATTGATAATCCCCGGTTGGCAATATATTTATATAGAGGCATACCACCCTCCAGGGTTTCCTTTCTAGATCGAATCCTGCTGCCCAGCACTACATCAAAATACTTATCCCTAATTAACCCAACAAAGTAACTAATCAGACGGGCATCATATTGATAGTCTGGATGAAGCATTATAATTATATCAGCATCACGCTCTAGGGCAATGGAGTAACAAGTTTTCTGATTGCCGCCATATCCAAGATTAAATTTATGCTCATATACAAATATTCCAAGAGATTTTGCCAGTTCAGCAGTTTGATCATTACTGCAATCATCAACGAGAATAATATCATCAACAATATCAGATGGAATATCCCCGACGGTTTGTTTTAAAGTTTCTGCAGCATTGTATGCTGGTAGGACTACTGCAACTTTAGGGACTGTCGTTTTATTAATGGGGGACATGTGTAATACCTAATTGATTGTTTAATTGTTGTGTTTAACAGTGATAAACTATCACCGTTAAAAATATCTTTAAAATTAGAGATTATAACATAGAAAATAAAATTAATTTGTCTCTTTACAATCATCCATAATGAGATTAAAACATCGACTTCATAAGTTTAGCATGACCAATACAAATAGTCGGAACAATACCATCCTTTTTTTATCAGGGTTTAACCTGATTTTATATAATTTCTTATTAATTCATCCCGTAACAATTGCAGTGGGTCAGGCAGAAATCGCCGTATTAATTTTTACATTGGCATATTTTAGCGGTATCTCATTTGGTTATTTGATTTCTGACAAAATTTCTTTAAAATTTATTAGGATCCTTTTCCCCTGGATTTTTCTGATCCAGCTGCTAATGGTGATATCATTACCATTTATATTCCGGAAAATAGATAAGTTTTTTGATAATCTGATTGGTGACAGTGGTATCATTCCTGAAGCTATTTTGTTTTTATTAATTATGATTGCAGGCACATCATTATATGCTGTATTCCTTCCAAGAATTATAAACGTCGAAAATAAAGATATAAAATCCTGCTATAGGATCGAAGTGATTGGATCAATTTGCGGACTGTTATTGATTCCAGTTGCCAGCATTTTATCATTTAGTGTGATGGTGATGATTTATTTTTTGTTTCTATTGTGGATTTATTACTCCATCTACTCAAATCTGATTATGCTGATCGGATTATGTATTATTGGTATTTTATTTTTTGTTAACTTTAGCTCTCTTGATGCTGAATTTTCCAAACTATACTATCAATCCAGAATGAAATCCCGGCATATAGATTTTGTGGAGCATATACAATATACGCCTTACCATAAGATAGAAATACTTGTTAGCACAAATGGTAAAAGAACACTTGTCCTAAATGGGAAAACACAATTTGGTGAAAGCTCTCATCATAATTACAGCTATTTTCTTGCAGAGTATCCAGCAAAATTATTAGGTAATCCATCTGCATGTATATTGGGATGTGGTTCAATGTCCACTGTAGGAAGAATAGGGGATATGTGCACTAGTATTCAGATTGTTGATTTGGATGAAGGTGTATTCAATACCAGTCGGAAATATTTTCAGAAATATAATCGTCTTGATTCGTTGGATAACTGGCAATTTGAAGCTGATGATGCAAAACACTTTCTTGCCAATAATAGTGAAAAATATGATCTAATTCTCCACGATATTCCCCCGGCAAAATCAAGACAGATAGCATTAACCTATACCCGGGAGTTTTTTCAATCGGTAAAGAATAATTTATCGGATAGGGGGATATTTTCTATTTCATCGCTCACACCGCTAAATTCCAAATCACAATACGGTTTAAGAATGATGGCCACATTAGTTGATGTTTTTGATGAATATTTCATTTTAACATATAAAAACGGAGTTTATTTTTATGGAGGAAATGAGACTTTAAAAATCCTCGATGAAAATGGTATCCGTGAAAGTATCAATCATACTAATAGCAGAAGGGTGAGAATCTTGGCAAAGGATGAAATTGAGAGAATCGTAAAAGGATCTGATGTAATAACGGTAAACAATCTGAGGGATTTGATTTTTGACTAATAAGGGCAATATCATTGCGGTATTCAATCGGTTAATTTTATCAACCAGCATATTTATGATTGGTGCTTATTTTGCAGTTTTGCAGTTTGGCTATTTCTTCATGCTGGAAGTATTTCTCACAAGCCGTTCGATATCATATTTTATTGCCTTATTTTTCTGGCTTCTTGGGTTCTTAATTGGTCTGAATTTAAAAAAATCGACTAATTATATATTCCTATTGTGCGGGAGTATAATTTCATATTATTTATTTTATCTCATCAATATCATGTTTCCCTTCAAATCCGGTGCTCTCGTATTTCTTGGTTTATTAATATTATTTTCTGGAATCTGTCCAGGTTATTTCTTTATCCAATTTCAATCAATTTATAAAAATGTAAAACATCTGTTTTTTATCGAAAATAATGGTTTCATCCTTGGTATAATCATATCATTGTTTGGCGCAATTAATATGGGAGAATGGTTTATTAAATATGCCCCGGGAACAATGGGTCTTATCGCATTATTGCTGTCACTCTATACCGTTATCTTCTCACAACATGCTAAAAACAATATTACAAACAATTAAATCTCCGGGAATATTCTCATTTAAAGTTGCCCTTCCTTTATTAGTCTCCGGGGTATTTTTTGGTATATTACAGTCTTCTTTATATTTTATGATTCAAGTCTATGTAACTGCAACTTATATGGGTTATTTTGCCATGGTTATGGGGTGGATGGCAGGTAATGTATTTATCCTCACAAGGAAATCTTCTATATCGTATGGCGTTTCCCTAGGAATCGCAATTGCTACATATTACCTGCTGTTTTTTACTGTAAAAGCCGGCGGTAGTTATCCTGCGGTTCAATATATCATTGTACCCATCTCAATTTTTATTATCTCATTCCCCTCAGGGGCCTTTTTTAGACAATTAGCTGGGAAAATTCCAGGAGATATAATATTTTTTCACGAGAATAATGGATTTGTTTTTGGGATGGTGCTGGGATTAATTTTGTTTGTGAAAGTAGGCATATACACAGTATTATTTTCTCCGGCAATCATAATATTATTACTCATTCTGTCAATTATTTTTAAAAGATTTCCAGCAATTATTTTTGTTGCCTGTTTAGCATTTATCGCCTTTTATACCAGGCAGAATACTCTTTTCATTATTTTCGTGACATTACTAATAACTGTTATAGCAGCAGCTTTTTTAAAAATAAATACTGTCGGCATTACTGAACATGTTAAAGACATAATACCTCGAAATAAATCAGATCGATTTATTTTATTTTTCTCTGGATTTAATCTAATAATTCTTCAATTTTTTATAACAAGAGAATTCTCAAATATTTTATCTGCAAATGAATTGACGATTCTTATCGTGGCCACATGTTATTTTGCGGGATTTTCTGTCGGATATGGTTTATCAAGATTCATATCAATGAGGATTGTGAAATACATATCAATCTCGATGTTTTTGATCCATGTTGTTATGTTTATTTTCACAAAGGAAATAGCTGGTATATTGCTTAGTGCAGGATATGGAACCGGCACCTTAATTGGGCTTCTCATTTTTGTATCCTTTTTTACCTCTTCGATTTATTCGATGTTCTTACCAAAACTGATTAAATTAAATGGGGAAGATTCACTATCCTGGTCCTACTCCTGGGATTTAGCCGGGGCAATTATTGCAGTTGTATTTACAGCTATTATTATTATTTATTTTCCATCAATCATCCCAATAATATATCTTCTTGTAATGCTGATAATTATTCTGCTGCAGTTTTCAAATCTTTATTATATCTCTCTGATAGCAGGGTTGGGATTATATACTATCCTGCAATTTGGATTGCATCAAGAAGATATACATAGAGTAAGTACTGAAGATTATTATGCATCAAGAGGTTTTGATTTTCCCAAATTAATTTTTAGTAAGAATTCGTTTTACCATACCATTGATGTTGTTGAATCGTATGAGGATAACACATATACTATACCAGATTACCGATCTTCATTTATCAATGGTATCAGATATTTCAACAATCGATATAATACAAAGGGTGAATTTGCGGGTAACACATCTTTGAGCGAATTCACCTATTTCCTTGCCGAGGTACCGGCAAAATATCTCAACGAAAAATTAGGTAGAAAATTACGGATATTGATTCTGGGGGCAGGATCAATGTATTCAATAAATCGGGTGAGTCCATATTCTGAAAAAACCACAATTGTTGAAATAGATCCAGTAGTTATTGAATCGGCAAAATCATGCTGGTCAGATTTTAATGAATGGGATACTATTGATAATTATGAGATTGTGATTGATGATGCAAAACATTTTTTAAATAATACTGATGAGAAATTTGATTTGATAATTATGGATATATCTGCTCCTTATTTTCTCGGGACTGCATTGCTGCATAACAGGGATACTTTTGATCTCATTTCCAACACATTGAGAAATGGGGGTCTATTTTCTGAATCAACACAGGCAAGACCCGTTTCAAAGAGACCAAACTCCATGGCTATGAAAATTCTGAAAGGGGTTATAGAAATCTATCCAAATTATATCGTAATAGACGGCAGAAATTCCCCCAGGGGTAGACACGGCTATGTGTATGCGTCGTTGGAACATGAATTCAATAAGGTCGATTTTGAACGGCTTACTGAAATAGACGATATGCAAAAAGGTTTATTTTTATATACACCAGAAGATGAAAGATATAATTTTAACCTGACAGAATCTTACTCGCTAACAAATATGGAAATACTACTAACCGGTAACAAGAGATTATTAGAGAGAAGATTGGGATTGAATTCTAATCGTAGCAGGAATGAAAGTATTTATTCAAAAATGATCCGGATCATTGAGGAAGATATGAAATTGCCAAAGAAGATTATAAAGAAATTATCTTCAATAAAGTTCTATTTGTACTATCTATTCATTGCAATTTTATCAATTGCTGTTGGATATCTAATAGACAGATACAACAATAAGAAGATTATTCAGATTTGATTTCTGATTCAATATCCGAAAATTCATTCTTACCTTGTATATAAACCAGAAAGCCAAATAGGCTGACCACGATAAATGCCAGGTGAAGGATGACCATTATTTCACTGCCATTCGAAGATCCAAATGATCTAAACAGCCAATCTGTAAGAAATTCTCCTGATCCCATCCCTCCTGGACTAATTGGGATTGCATTTAGTATAAGTGATATTGGTGTTAAAAAAAAGTAGTGGGAAAATTGAATATTTGATTCATTCGCCGACAGACCAATAAGAAACATCGAGAGAATAAATGCGAGTTGACTAATATAAGATAGTCCTAAAGTTTTCATTAGAACTAGTTTGTTATCCCTAAATGAAAATATGGTTGAATAAATTTTCTCTAAAATAAGATGTCCAGGCGCTTTGAACATTAACCATCGAATAGGTTTTGTCTGCCTCAGGAATTTGCTAAACAAAATTATTAGCCCTATAACCATTATGGCTGTAGAGCAAAAGACGATAATTGTCAATGACATAAAAAAACTATTTTGTTCTGTAGTTTGTATAAAATCCGGAAAAAATAATAATAGGAATGCGATTGATAGAGCTCCAGTAGAGAACATTGAAAATAGACCAAGCAGTCTATCTACACCAATGGTGGTAACGGCAGATGTTCGTTTTTCAGTTCTTCCTTTAGCTACATAGTATGCTTTAACGATATCACCACCAACACCACCAGGAATAATCATATTAAACGCATATCCAACAAATGTTAACTTTGTAATTGATTTTAATCCAGGAAAAATACCAAGCGCTTTTAGTAAAATATTCCATCTCAGAATCGACACAAGAATTACGACTAAATAACAAAATAGTGATGGAATTATCCAATAACTGATAACCATATCTTTGAGTTTGGTAAAATCTAGTGTATTCGTTTTTATTAGAAAAACAAATATTGCTAATACAATGACAATTCTTATGATAGTCCATGATATTTTAACCATTAAATCGAATTATCCTTCTAATTATCATGGTCTCTTGGATTGGGAATATTTGGTGGAATATAGTGAATGATTTCTGAAATAGGAATTCTAATTTTGTTTCCCAGGATAATGACCCTAAGGAATTCCAGAATAATTACCATGTATAATGTTATCGATTTTTGTACATGGTAACGATTATCAATATTTATTATCTGCCCGTTGTGTCCTAATTTTGCAATTCTTCTATGAACAATTTCGTTCGCATTATATTTCTTAAAAAGTTCAGCATTTGTCAGCCCATCAGGTCTATTGAAAAGTTCAGTTAATAATCTAATTCTTAACGCACTAACCGCTAAATTAATAAACGAAAAATAACCTAGTCCAATAAAACAATATATAATTATGTTGACAATAACAATTGATATTGAATCTAATAATTGATTTAGAGATTGTATTACGAAAAGTGACTCAAATCCAATTTGTAAAAAGAAACTGAATGAAAATGCAATTTTAACAGTCCGAAAGTAACCCATGGATGGATAAACATTTGCAAATAATAAATGGATCAACATGAATAATACTGAGAATAGAATAGGCGAAACCGCATGGATAATATCTGTGTATAGCATCACTTATTATCCAGCTTTATTCTGAAGATTATATATTTTTTGAATAATAAGAAATGTCTTAAGAAATGTTTTCCCCTTTGGATTTAATATATATTTTCCATTACTTAATGAGATCAATTTTTCATCTATGAGAAAGTTCACTCGTGGCAATAGGAAAATGTCATCAGTGATCAATTCATTCAATTCATCAATTGAGAGTCCATTCTTAAGAGAATTTGAGAGTGAAATTATTATAAATAACGATGGGCTATCCTCTGGGAGTCCTAAATACACTAACAGATATATCGCCGATAATGTAATATAAAAGAGATGTATGTGTAGAATCTCAGCAAGAGACAAAACGATTGAGTATGAATTAAGAAGATTGTCAAAATACCCCAAGTTAAAAAATGTTAAGCATAGTATTGGGATGCAGATGAAAATGACAATTATTACACGAACTGAATTTGTAGGTTGTTTAATTCTCCATAGTATTAGATGGATAGCAAATGATATGAGAAATAACGAAAGACCTGAAACTAGAATAATCATGGTAAAGTTATATTGGGAATATTTTTACATATATCTAAGTGATACTTGATTGAAATAATAAGCATGAAATCAGTTATTGAATTTCTGTTTGAAGTTGATTTGTAAATTATCAATATTAATAGATCCTATGAGGAACTTTATTGTATTTACTCCGGCTGGTAATTTTAATTTCAATTACTAACTTAATAAATGATACAAAGACTTCCATGAGATTTCGGAGTGATACTGCTGAACTGCCATCGACACCCTGTTGCATATAACCCGGTATTTCATGATAACTACACCCTGAGTGCAATAACTTCACTGCTATTTCTGATATTATACTAAATCTCTTTGAAAATAATGGTGTTTCTTTCAGTTTATCTAATGGCAAGACGCAAGGACCATTGATGTATTGCACATATATTTTAAAAAATAATACGAATATTGTATTGTACAATGTTGACAATATATTTCTAAATCTGCCTCGTAATTCTTTATTCACAAAATATAAAAAAACCATATCGGCTTTATGAGCATTTACCAGCATAAATTCTAAATCTTCGGCGAGCATATCACCATCACCAGCAACAATGAGTAATTTTTCACCAGTTGCTATTTTTATTACTTTCCTTAAACTATCCCCACCTCCAAGGTTTGTCGAGTTATGGATTACCGACACATAAGAATATATCGATTTCAAATTTTCAGCAATATTTCCGGTATTGTCGGTGCTTCCATCATTAACTATTATTATCTCAATTTTAATATCTAGTTTGATTGAAACATCTGAAATCATTTTAGTCACATTCGATATATGTTTTTCTTCATTTAGGGCGGGAACCATTATTGATATCATAGTTTATTCACCTTGGTTTTATTTAAATCCATATTTATTAAAGCTCTCCCATTTATTCCATCTTTAAGATTTGAGATTGCAGTATTGATTTTATGAAGAGGATATTCTCCAGATACAAGATTTGATAATTTAATTTTATTATTAAAATGCCAGTTGCAATATTTAAGAATATCATTATCAGAATCTGTATCGCCACCCCAGGATCCAATTATGTTTTTTCCTTGAATTAAATCCATTGGGTATATTTTTATTTTTGAACTGGAACTGGCATTGCCGGCAATGATGCATAATCCGCCAAATGGTTTTATCGAAGAATATGCCGTTTCCATAGCATCAGTTGATCCGGAAGCTTCAATAGCAAAATCTACCATTCCATTATCTGTGATATGTTTAATTTCAGTAACAACATCAAAATTATTGGCATTGATTGTGTGAGTTGCCCCAAGTGTACGGGCATAATCTAATTTGGAATCATCTAAATCAATCGCAATGATCATTTTCGTTCCAATTGCTGAAGCTGCCATAACAGCGCTAAGTCCAATGCCACCAATCCCGAATATGGCAATTTCAGAATCAGCTTCAATCTTACATGAATTATTGACAATACCGGCACCGGTTGGGAATGCACAACCCAATAATGCAGCTTCTTTTAATGGCATATTTTTCGGAATTTTAATGAGCCGATTTTCACTAATAATGGCGGTATTCATAAATGTGCTGATCGCCCCGGAATTTATGGTATTACCAAAAGATGTATATTGAGTAGATGGAATATCAGCACCATGTCCTTTTATCCATGTAAGTACAACATGATCTCCAGCAATTACCTTTGATACACCTTCTCCAATTGCAAGTATTGTCCCAGAACCCTCATGACCAAGAGTGTGGGGGAGATATGGATCATCTCCTTTTAATCCTTCAATCTCATTTATTTGAGTATGGCATATACCGCTATACGCTAATTTTACGAGGACCTGTCCCGATTTCAATGGAGGGATATCCAACGAAACCAATTGTAATGGAGCATTTAACTCTACGAGTATTGCTGCTTCAGTTTGCATCAAGAAAACCTGTTTGGATTTAATAAATTAATCAACATCATTTAATACCCAATGAACGATGAACTGTTGAGTAGAATAATAATTGAAATTGCATTGACAAAATGGTTAGCTGTTTTTTGATACATCTAAAGGTGTTACGATCATAAGGTCATTAAATTCATCACGATCTAAATACGGATACATATCTTCCAATGGTCTTGGAAATCCTGTTCCGTCAGGATTTTTTACAAATCCTTGAGAAGGAATTATTTCTTGAGAGGGATCTATCATGATTTCACACATAACTGGACCAGGTTGACTTAATGACCATTGGATTTTATCTTCCAACTCATGATTACTTGTTGCTCGAGTTGATGGAATTTTATATGCATTAGATATTTTTTGATAATTTGGTAAACTCATACCTCCTTTGGCTGAAGATCCAATAAAATTATGATTGAGAAATTCCGCTTGGGTATGGCGGATAGAAAGATATCCTCCATTGTTGAAAACAAAGATTTTAACGTCAAGATTATAATGAAGTATCGTTTGAAGTTCTTGTATATTAAATTGAAAACTACCATCTCCAACCAAGCAAATTATTCTGCCTTTATTATTTGCAAATGTTGCGCCAACACTTTCAGGTAAACCGGATCCCATAGCGCCTATACCACCAGAATATAAAATCCGTTGGTTTTTTTTGATTTTCATTATTTGGAATGTCGAATAAACTACCGTTCCTCCACCATCCACGATAATCGTATCATTTGAAGAAATTTGAGCATTAAGCTTATGTAAAAAATTATATTGATTAACGAGATTAGATTTTTCATCTATATCAATTTTTAGCTCATTGTGGTTTTTGTAAAGTAAACACTTTTTATACCAATTGGATATTGTGTTTGTAACCAAGTTCAACCCTAAAACCTTTTGAAGAAATATTTTAACATCGCTGACAATTCCTAAATCAACTTTTACAGTTTCATTCAATAATTCATTTTTATCAATATTTATGACAATTCGTTTGGCATCACGGGCGAAATAGTCAAAATTTGTCCCTGTCAAGGGGATACTTAAATGGGAGCCAATTACAATTAATAGATCGCAATTTTGAACAGCAAGATTTGCTCCGCGCTGACCTGCTAATCCGCACCTGCCAAGATATAAATTGTGATCTGTTGGGATCAAATCGCATGCCGCCCAACTTGAAACCCATGGAATTTGTAATTTGTCAAGTAGTGATTCAAATTCACTGATCGCACCCGACAAACGAATTCCATATCCTGCAAGTATCAATGGGCGATCAGCAACAGACAGCATTTTTTGGAATTCATTAATTGAATCAGAATAATCTTGACAAAGATTACTGGGATATTCAACTTCAGGATCAAATGAAACCATCAGATCAGGATCCACATCTGCCCATTGCATATCCAAAGGAATATCAAGCCATACAGGCCCTGGTCGGCCAGACTTTGATAAGAAAATAGCTTTTTCCAGGTGATATCGGATAGATTCAGCGCTTTCTAACATAATTGCATAATTGGTCAATGGTTCAACTATAGAAAGGATGTCTAATTCTTGAGATCCAACTTGCCGTACATTTTTCCCATGTGAAGTATGTGATAATCTTGTCTGACCTGAAATAAATACACATGGAACTGAGTCTTGCCATGATCCTGTCAAACCAGTTATAGAATTTGTTCCTCCGGGACCTGTTGTTACTATGCAAAGACCTGGTTTATTTTTTATTTTTGCATAAGCAGGTGCAGCCATTGAAGCTGCCTGTTCATGGTGACAAAACACTGGTTGCATTTCAGGATGTTTATCGGCTGAATCAAAAAAATGGACTACGGCTCCGCCAGTTAATCCAAAAACCGTGTCAATACCCTGGTTAGCTAGAAAGTCAATAACGTAGTCTGTAAGTTTCATTATATAATTATTTCTATTGCCATGGAAAATGAAAGTAATGTTTAGCTTGTCCGCCATCCACTGGCACGATAGCTCCTTGGCAAAATGATGCTTTTTCCGAACATAGCAATACTACCATTGGGCTAATTTCGTCAGGTTTTCCAAAGCGCTTAAGTACGGTACGATCTTCAAGGTATTTTTCGGCATGACTAGGACGGTTTTTCATGACATCCGCCCAATGCCCTCTTTCTGTAAATACTACACCAGGTTGCAAAGCTGACATCACAATCCCACTTTCTGCAAGCACACGACCCATCGAACGAGAATAAGCAGTGAGGGCGGCCTTAATCGAACAATATGTTACAGGGCCATTATTTTCCATTGCTGATCCAGCAGATATATTGACGATCCGACC
>Ga0233431_1001966_pt1 | contig 31625 bp, 18 predicted proteins | sample SI_118_April2016_FD_179867 | JGI IMG/M metagenome (GOLD analysis project Ga0233431, IMG submission 179867) | Seawater microbial communities from Saanich Inlet, British Columbia, Canada - SI_118_April2016_200_MG | ecosystem: Environmental > Aquatic > Marine > Inlet | place: Canada: British...
CACAATACGAAAACGTCGGCGGCAATGAAGCTCTTATACCCCTCTAATGCCGAACGGAGGCAATAGTCATCGCATCCGCTTCCCCGTTCCAGTTCTTCGTCAAATGGACCTATATGCTCAACAAGGCTTCGACGGAAAAGCATGCAGAAATCAGTTACCTCTCTCGAGAGTACACGTCTTTGGCGGTTCTTTTCAAGAAATGCTCCCGCGTATTCTTCAAGATGGTCAACTTTCACATGCTCCGAGGCGGCGACACATTGCCTGCCGGCTGCCTTCGCGTTCGTCATGGGACAGACAATACCAACATCGTCCGCCCTGTTGATACATCTAAGCATACCACTCAACCATCCGTCCGCAACCATCACATGTTTGTATAAAAGGACAATGTATTCCCCGGAAGAAGCCTCCATTCCCATATTAAAGCATTCACCCTGGCCTGCTTCCTTTCCAGCCTTGATCAGGCTGTAGTTTGATTTTCTTTTGACTACCGCCCCTATCCATTTCAATGTACCGGGTTTACAACCGTTGTCGACAAATATAATTTCATGGGGTTCGGGTGTATGCTTCCTTATGATCTCGATACACTTTTTGAGCTGTTTGGCGTGCCCTGTTACAGGGACAATTATGCTGACCATGTTTGATACGGCCTTTTTCTTAAACTGTATTAAAAAACGGGTAATATCTTCGACCACAGATGTTTTTGCCTCCTTATTTCCGTCCCCACTCTTGGTTTTGCCCTGTTCATACTGCCCTGCGGTTTCCTGTACATCCGGATTGCCAGGCATTACAGAGAGGCTTTTATTGTCTTTAAGAACTTGAGCATCAAAATCTTGGAATTGGCACGGTTCCTCTTTTTTTTGCATCGGATTCATAATAGACAATATGTCAACCATGGCAACATTCTTCCTTCCCTTCGTCTCTCCATGTTTTCCTTTTCCAAGAATTCTTGAATGTCCTAAGTTCGTTCATTCGGTTATTCGTAGATTTGTCAATTCGACAATTCAAGCTCATCCATCCGTTCGTCCTCCGACTTTTGACTCCTGGCCTCTATTCCTGCTCCTTTCTCAATCATCTATCCCTTTAACTCGCTCAGGAGCGAGCGTATCTCCCTCGTGCCCTTCCCACATTCCACTGCAAACTCAAGCAACGAGACAGCCCTGTCTGTTTTGCCCGCGGAAATGAAACTTTCAGACAACTCATGCAGATAATCGGCGATTCTAAACCCCATTTTTTGGAGGTTTCTGATTTGTTCCCGGCCCTTTCCCGTTTCACCTTCAATGCCGTAAGCCGCCGCGAGTATGGAAATCGCCAGAGGGTATCCAGGCACTTCGTTCAACAGACTTTCAATAATAGGGATGGCTTGCCTCACATTGCCGATCAGCACTTCACAGGTGGTGTAGATTATGACTGCTTCTTTCAGATCGGGAGCCAGCGTCATCGCCATCTCTGATGATATGCGCGCCGCTTTATATTTCCCTAATTTCAAAAGGACGGCTCCCAAGTTGACAAGGGCCTTTGTATTCCGAGGCGCAATCTTGAGTACCCTATTCCACAGGCCCACCGCTTCTTCGTACTTCCCGAACTCACCCCCCGCCTGAACAGCGAGTTCGATGAGAGACCTGAGATCCTCGCCCTTTCCCTCTAACTTCTTCTTGCCCAACGGGTAATATCTATTGCCTTTAGCAATATAATTTTCTCTGTTAAGCTGGCCGTAGTGATGCACAGGGATGTCACTTTTTATTATTTCAATGCCGATTGTTTTCAACGAAGATTCCACGAATTCGTGGACGGGATTCTCGAAGCGTATGCGGGTATTACTGGGAAACAGGCGTACCTTGCGGGACGGGTACCAGCCTGTTCCTTCTTCTTCATCCACGTATTCTCCGTTATTACAGGTCCACCCTACGACGTATGGTGGGTAAACATAATTTCTCGTCGTAATCAAATAGGCTTTGGGAGGCACAGCGTTGCTCTTAACAATCCTGGTGAGGCGGTCATAATCTAACGGTGATATAACTTCATCTGCATCAAGGAGAAGTATCCAGTCGCCCGTAGTCTTTGCCAGTGAAAAATTCCTTGCCTCAGAGAAATCATCAGTCCATTCAAAATCGTATATCTTTGCCCCAAACGCTTTCGCTACCTCCTTTGTCCTGTCCGTTGATCCCGTGTCCACAATGACGATTTCATCCACAACGGGTATAGCACTCATAAGGCATCTTGATAGGCAATTTTCTTCATTCTTGACGATCATACAGAGCGACAGCCCGGGTTTCGCTCCTGTATCTTTTGCTTTTTGAGCATCGAATCTATCGAGAACGGCTTGCGCTGCGGACAGGATGCCGTCATTGATCCCGAATGCAATCATAGCCTCCCGAATATCCTGCATAGCCGAATCATACTTTTCCTGCCGGATCAGGATATCTATAAGTAGGAATGCGATCCGCCGGTTTTGTGGATGCAGCGTCTTTGCTTCACGAAATACCCACTCAGCCCTTTCGAATTCTGCTGTTTCCGAAATGGCAGAATGATAGGCGGTTATGCTATTTGCGACAGTTGGAGAGAGGATAAAACCCTTTTCCAGGGTTTCCAATGCATCCTCTTTGTGTCCGCCCTCCCACATGAGGATTCCCAGGTTCGTATATGCCGCCCCACAGCCCGGATCAGAGGCAATGGCCTTGTTAAAGAACTCCTCGGAAGCGCTTTTATCACCCCCTCCGTGCGCCAGAACGCCCATCAAATTCAGGGCCGGCGCCGAAGATGGGTTCACGGAAAGCACGCGTTCTGCACATTGAGCGGCCTCATCATACAGCTCCAAACCCGCCTTGCAATAACCTGCCAGTTCAAGGGATCTTGCACTGTTCCTCTTATCTTCGGGGATCGAATTGATTGCGTCAAAACCGTCCTTGAAACGTTCAGAATCAATGAGCATCTCGGCCAAGCGGTGATAGATGGACTCATCATCCGGACGATACTTTAACCCGTCGAGAAGCTTTACCATGGCCTTGTCAATCTCCTCCCCTTGATAAAGTTTTTCCGAATCCGTTATCGCGTTGAGGACACCCAACCTTTCTCCATCATGACTCTTTGCATCGATATCTCTCCATTTATAGGCAAAAGACCTTTTGTTGCCCTGCGGGGGGAAGTCCCCGCACAATACGAAAACATCGCCGGCAATGATGTTCATATAACCCTCTAACGTCGCTCGGAGGCAATAGTCATCGCATCCGCTGCCCTGTTCCAGCTCTTCATCAAATGAACCTATTTGGCCAACAAGACTCCGACGAAAAAGCATACAAAAACCCGGTAACTCTCGCGATAATACACGCCTGTGGCGGTTTCTTTCGAGAAATGCTCCCGCATATTCTTCAAGTTGGTCAACTTTCACATGCTCCAAGGCGACGACACATTGCCTACCGGCTGCCTTCGCATTCGTCATGGGACCGACAATACCAACATCGTCCGCCCTGTTGATGCATCTCAACATACCGTTCAACCATCCGTCCCCAACCATCACATTCTTGTGTAAAAGGACAATATATTCCCCGGAGGAAGCCTCCATTCCCAAATTATAGCATTCGCTCTGCCCTGCCCCCTTTCCGGCCTTGATCAGCTTGTAGTTTGATTTTGTTTTGACTGCCTCCCCCATCCACTTCAAGATACCAGCATCACAACCATTTTCGACAAATATAATTTCATGGGTCTCGGGGGTATATTTTCTAATGTTCTCGATACATTTTTTGAGCTGTTTGGCGTGCCCTGTTACAGTGATAATGATGCTGACCATGTCGGATATGGCCTTTTTCTTAAATTGTATTTTGGAGAGGGTGATATCTTCGACCACAGATGTCTTTGTCTCTTTACTTCCTTCCCCACTCTTTGTTTTGAGCCGTTCATACTGCGCCACGACTTCCTGCACCTCAGGATTGCCAGGCTGTTTGAAGTTTGCCTGACCAACCACAGACTCTGCACGCTTTACATTACCCTGTTCCATAAAAACTTCCGACATCAGTATTAAAGACTGAATGTGGTGAGGATCAATCTTGAGTACATCCTCCGCACATTTTATCGCTTCGGTTGTCTGATTTTGTTTTTTTGTAATACACGCGAGCTGATACAGGGATTCGACAAATGTCGGATCTTTGTCCAAATCGTCATTGTAAACAGCAATCGCTTCCTCATATTTTTTTTCTTTTATCAATTTCTCGGGGAGAATCTGTGTGTCACAAGGATGATGTACTCTCGGTTCGTCAAGATCCACGATGATGTCGTTGCATTTGGCAATAAAATACCCTTCACCTCGTATGCGTCTCTGCAGGAACCAGAACCATTCCTCATCATTTTCAATCTGTGTCAGTGGCCGTATCAAGGGTCGGATAATTTTAGTATTGATCACACAGATGGACAGATCTGCGTACTGAATGATCTCGACGCCTTTGCCGTCCTCTGATCTACGCATATGGGTGGACGGAGCATAGTTGCCGGTGGGCACCATAATCGCAACATCCGGGTAACAAAGCGCCGTGCCAATAAGGGCTTGGACTTTCTCACAAGAAGGGGCGAGTCGTTGATCGATGAAAGCGATGAAATCGTATTTTCCCTTTGCGATGGCTTCTATCAACCAGGATCGTTTCGAATTGCTGCTAAGTGAAACGACTTCCTCGTGATAGGAATCTGCCAGCGTAGCATACCGGTTAAAGCTATCCGTGGTTTCGGATGTGCAGTCGCTCTCAACAATACATATCCTGGGCGGGCGTATAACCATGTTCTCTGCAACAGGGATATGCTCATCCGGTCCGTAAGGCTTTAAGGTGAGTTTTCCGTGCGGTCCGACTGTCACACGGTCGTTTTCCCGCAGCTTTTGCAGATATTTTTCTTTGTTGATGTTCTGGGCAGGTCCGAACAGGTCCCGACGGTACTTGCTGGCAGTAACACTGCCGAAGTGGTGGATAAAAACATCATTGGCTACGAGCAACTTGTATCCAGCTAAACGAAACCGCAGGGAGAAATCATCATCACTGAAACCATATCCGCCGTCTCTGCCGTTGGTCGGAAGATTAGGGTCCGCCCCACCGATCCGATCGAAAATAGATTTTTTCGTGATTTTAAGCATACCAACCATACGATCAACAGGGAAGTTTTCTCCTCGATGCTCCTTGCTCCAATCAGCGGCAAATGTATGATAAGTCTCAAGGGTATCATATTCCGCTTTCATGGCCTGGGGGCCGCTTACATTGTTTGAACATGGCCCTACCATTCCTATGTCAGGAGCAGTTTCAATTTGAGTGACAAGATTTTTAAGCCAGCCATCGTGCACCATTGTGTCATTGGCAACGGCGACAATATATTTTCCACGCGCCAGTGACAGTGTATAAATGCTATTTGCCTCCACAATGCGGTTCTGAAAATTCCTAATAACCCGGGTATTATGATGAAAGCTTTTCACCCGCTCGAAATACTCAAATGTGCCGTCTGTTGAGCCGTTGTCCATAAGCAATAATTCATAAGGGCCTTCGGTGTAATGCAGAATGCTTTCGACACACTGTCTCGTATATTCCAGTTGGTTATATCCCCCCACAGCTATGCTGATATCAATATCTTCTTTGTTTTCCTGGCCCATTGATAGTGTATCTGCACCTGCAGAAGAAATATCTCTTGCAATTCTGGGTGGAGCCGAGCGTAGGAAAGGACAGGGGGTGACATGCGGAAGAGGCTTAGCAACAGCCGAAAAACCAATATGTTGAAAGATATCCAGCAGTCGGTGGGTCCATGTATGTTCGGCAAGGGTGCGATCATATCCACGCTGAGCAATTTCTTCCCGTTGGCGTTCATGGGAAAGATAATACCTTGACTTATCAATCAGTTCCTCCAGCGAGGAGGCAATAACCACCTCCTTGTCCGGCTCATAGTATTCCTCCAAATTATCCGCAGGCGTTGTGAATAATAATCCGCGGCATCCGGGCACCTCAAAATTTCGTCTTTTTATTTGCGATGAATTACTGAGATTAAGATTGATTCTGGATTTGCTGAAAATCTTCACCATATCGAAAAACGGAATGAACATGTCTTCAGGCCAACCGGATCCGAACACATCAACATGCAAACCGCTTTGTCGCAGCTTCCAGATGAATTCTAAACGATTACCCTTTGCCGAGCCTACAAAGCTTACATCCCGTGTTCGTGGCGGCGGTAGAGGCTGATAGGTAAACGGGTTGAAGGCCCACTGGCTCTTGATGATTTTTTCGCTGAAACCAGCCTCGTGATATTTGCTGACGGCTTCGTGAGAGGTCGTGATTATATGATCAACACAGGGTGCCCAGTGCCGCGCGTAATCATCAAATCGTCGATGGTCATCATTCATCCAGATGATTGTTTGCGTGTCCGTGTTGTCAGTTATATATTTCAAGCTTTCATGGAGAATGTCAGCATGCAGGTCTAAAGGACTGTACCAGAGCATATCAGGCTGTTCTTTGCGAATAATTTCCTCCAGCTGGTCCGACATGCCCGCAACCCCCCGTTGTTGCGCCTCTGTGACGTAATCAAAAAATTGTGCCTCTACGTTTTCAAAGTGATGTAGTGCGTTAAACATGTTCCACCACCCGTAGTCATAACCTTTCCGCGCATCGCCGGAAAAGAATTTGACTCCGGCAGCCAATACCTTTATTGAGGGTTTTTTTCCAATCAGGGGAGACCTATGGTCTCGCGTGGGTACGTCGTCAGTACCTGGTGTGTTTGCATCCAATCGCGGTCCACTGCTAATTTTCCCGTTTTCCAGTACGGGCGGGGCTGCTTTCATTAAATGCTTCCATGTCCACATCACCGGTACACTTCTGAATTTCCAGTCTCTTGCCGTGGGTGGAGTGGCTTTTTCTACGGTCCATGTCTTGTCGCCGGCAAAGAGATTCTCCAGCGATTTCGATGAAGATGAGGCGCACAATTCCGCCAACAAATCATAGAAGGGAAATGAGGAATATTTTCGAAGATTTCCAGCAGTAACCCAGGAATCAATCGCGGAAACATAAAGTTCATACTTTCTATCGGACATGCTCCGAAGGTAGTTGTCAAGTTCCCCGAGGTTGTCAAACTTACGGAAATCAATAAAGCAGGTTTCGGGAATATACTTCTCAATATTTGAGGCGCCGAGATAAATCGGGATTGTCCTGGTTTCCAAACAATCAAGGATTTTTTCGGTAATATAGCCTGCAGAGAGGACCGGATGATTGGTGTTTTCAAAACAGAGGTTGTATCGATATTGCTTCATCACTGACAATTTCCGTGGTTTTGGGCACAAACCTCGGTAATTTGTCAGCGGAAAAGGAGGCGCACCGTATACATCAAAGGGGAGATTTGAGTTCCTGGAAAACCACTCTGCAACCTCAATGCGCTTTGAATAAAGTTCACTGGGAACATGGGACCGCTTATTCCCGCTGATCATGCAGATAGCATTCTTGCGCCTGGATAACGGATAAAGGAATTCGCGCTGACTTTGCAGCTCCGTAACCGGATTCTCTTTTGATTCGGTGCGCGGGAAGAGTATTTTATGGAATTTATTGTCCTGCCCAATTAGCGCATCAAATGGACCAAACACATGATCAAACTCTTTCCAGATCCGCTCATCAAATTCGCCGGGCAGCACAACGTGCGGCTCCAGCATAAGCAGGATATTTAAACCAGGGAGCCGGCCTCTATAGCTGAATGAATTGTGATACACATAATGATCACATCCTTCTATCGGAAGAGGAGACCAAATAATTGACATATTCCCGCGATTAGTCGCTTTGATATTATTCTGGGACAGATGTCCATATACGACGTTTATTTTCAACATGTTATCACTATTAAGCGAGCGCTCATTATGGACAATTAATTGCTTGACAGTTTTCGCCTCTTCGTCGGATGCGCTGGCATCGTGTAGCATAGTCATCATTTCTTGAGCATTCTTCAAACCCGGCTGATCGATCAGAGTAGTTTGGAGATGCATCTGTGCAGCAGCTACATTCCCTGATTCATATTCAGCCCGTGCCAGATACCAGCGGACCCTCCAATGACTGAATCCACGAGACAGCAATGTTGTAAATAACTGAACCGCTTCGGCAAAGTGTTTTTTATTGTAAAGAATAAGTCCATACCACAAAGCGTAGTATTTGCTCAAATCCGCAGACCTGGAAAGGCCAAATCGTACGCACAATTGGCGTATAGCTTCCTCCTCCATGCCCGAAGCTTGAGAAATATTCAGTTCAGCATCAAGTATCCGATCACCTAAATCCGGACTCTCTTCGCATAACCGACTGATAGTACATCCTTGGATGACTGGCGATACATGAACTTCATCATGTAGTGGATAGGCGATTAAGGCATCTCCGATCACTTCAATGCAATACGCTGGGTCAATTGCGAGAATAGCTGAGGACAATTCTCGAACCGTCGGATAACCGTAGTGAATGGACGCGGGATTTGGGTCACGATAAAAACAGCGGATATCATCAATAAGAATGACTGAATCTCTGATATTTTGCTGCCTTATGACTGCAATTTCCCGGAGAATGGGGGTATTCTCGTTTCCACGTGCTGTCTCACCCCCGCTGTAATGGCCATCGAGCCAAAATACAGCCTTGCCATGAATTTGAGGTAATATTATATTTTTCAGTACTACTGCCGAATCTCCGTGGTAAACATGAACGTTACTGTTGTTTTGAAAACGCTCGGTTGCTTTTAGGAATAATTCTTGGCTGAGTTCGATTGTGTGAACTTCCCGAAATGTTTTAGACGCTTCCGCGGCTGTGCCTCCTGCAAGTGTACCCGTTTCCACAAACACATCCGCATGAAAAATCTTCGAAATCTTTTCCAGAAAATCTAATGTTAGCGAGTCATTCTCGGACTTGATGGGTTCAAGATAAAGAACTTTTTCCTTGGCGTTTGGTATTGGTTCTCGATAGAATACCCCGTCACCATCAGGTTTATGTTCATGATATTGTTGATGTGTAAAAGCAGGCATTTCAATTTTGCGCCAATCTAAGTTCTCATTTTTATCAATCATGAACAAATTTGTTTTATGGTTTTCGCAAACAACAACATAATCTAATTCCTTTGCAAGTCTGAATCCAGCTGTATAAGAATAATCGTAATAATCATTATTGCCATAAATATGACTTGCGTTGTATTTCATGACTTTATCAATACCATTTGGAATACAACCATTAAACTCTGTTAATATAACTCGTGGACGATAACCCCCTTTGATAATTGCTTCAAGTACGTAATAATCATTTCCGTCAATATCAATTGAAAGTAAATCAAACTTTTGTGGTACTTTGTATTCTTTGAACAAAGAACAAATGTTTTCGGCAGTGATAATCTCGTTTTTTACTTTCTGGTTGCCTCTATTATCGCCGTCCATTAACAAGCCTTTGAAATTTTGTTGCTCAATAAGAAATTTGCTATTACTTAACCACTCACCATCGCCAGCGCTAAAATCAACTAAATACTTGTTAGTAGTTCCAATGCTTTCAAATATTTTCAATAAAATAAGTTCTTCTCCATTTTGAGAATATCTATTTTTCCTCATATCGCCTGCTATATGCAAATTTCTTAAAAAGCCCGAATCTTTCATTTAGTTCCTTGTCTCCTTTCGTACACGGCTCTCAACAAGAAGAATATCAGAATCTACAACGAGGGGGCATTGAGCCTACGCTCCCATGCCTCATAAATTTCCAAAAAAACATCATCCAAGCTCTTTGTGATATCCCATTCAGGATAGTGGGATTTCATTTTTGCAAGATTACTTATGTAGCAGATATGATCTCCCTCCCTATTTTTTTCTACATATTCATAATCCATGTTGATTCCTGAAATACTTCCGATTTTAGCAAAAGCTTCCAAAATTGATATGGAGTTATCTCTTCCACCCCCAAGATTGTAGACTTCTGCAATACGCGGATTTGCATAAAAGTGACGAATAAATTGAGCGACATCGTATGAGTGGATGTTGTCGCGTACCTGTTTCCCCTTATAGCCATAAACGCTGTATTTCGTCTTTTCAAGGTTGCACTTTATCAGATAACTCAGGAACCCGTGTAACTCGACCCCCGAATGAGAAGGACCTGTCAAACAGCCTCCTCTCAAACAGCAACTGCGCATGTTAAAATAACGCCCATATTCTTGAACAATGATGTCTGATGCAGCTTTGGAAGCACCGAATAAGGAATGCTTGGATTGGTCAATCGTGAAATTCTCATCAATGCCATTATCAAATGACGGGTCATCATAATCCCAGCGGGTCTTAAGCTCTTTAAGTTTAATCCTATTTGGAGCATCTCCATATACTTTATTGGTCGACATATGCACAAAGACGGTATCCGGTCTGTATCGCCTTGAAGCTTCAAGGAGGTTAAGTGTGCCAATAGCATTAACATCGAAATCATCGAACGGGACCTGCGCGGCCAAGTCATGACTCGGCTGCGCTGCGGTGTGAACGAGGAGAGAAGGGCGAATTTCCGAGATAATGTCAAGTATCTTTTTCCGGTCCCTGATATCTGCTTCAATATGAGTGAAATTGGGGATTTGAGATTCGAGTCTTTTCTGATTCCATCGAGTATCTCCTTGATTACCAAAAAAAACAGCTCTCATATTGTTATCTATCCCATATACCTTTTCAAAGTCTTCAAAAAGATTTTCAACAACAGCAGATCCGATGAGGCCGGAAGAGCCAGTAACTAACAATGTTTCATCTATCATTCGATTAGCCCTCTTCTATAAGTGCAACATCTTCAACATGAAATTGGATTCCCAGATTAGTGGCAAGGTGTAGTATTATAGCTTTAATATTAGGTTCCAGTTATTTCCAAGCTGTTTGATTTGATGTTTATTTTGATTTAGCCAACCAGCGTTCTGATTATTGTTTTTAATTAGTAAATAACCATTTATTGCTAAACACTGTTTAAGGCTTTGAAAAACGACAAGAAATGGCGTGTCTCCTAAAAAAGTTTCTTCGAAAACAATATAATCAAACTTTTTGTCCATTAAAAATTGACTAAAAACTTTCTCTGTTTGAATCAAGTATGCTGAATCACTGATACCTTTTAAATCTTGTAAGAACCGCTTTTGATCAGTGAGATTGCAAAGTGTAACATCTAAATTATGGCAATATTCCTTAAATTGTTCTTTAATTTTCAAAGAATTACTACCGATCCCGCAACTAATGCCCAATATTTCAACATGTTCTTGATGATTCCCTATTTGTTTGTTCAAAAATATGGGGTCATAGCAAAAACCAGTTCCCCATGGATCTATGTCAAAAGCTTTTGCAAACTCAATACGCCCTTTTGAGTAAAATTCCTTCTCTCCTTTGCGTTGAATCTCATCCTTTAATGTTACTGAACCAAAATGGTGGCAGAAAGCATCTTTTGCCAACATCATTTTATAGCCACTTCGGCGCAGCAATATAGAGGATCTGTCATCAGGAAAAGAGTGTACACTGGTGGAGTGAACATAGCCGGTCAATCCTGCACCGTTTTTTGCCAAAAAAGTTTTTGCGCGATACAATGCTATAGGATTACAGAGCCTGACCCTTTGCTCCCAGCGATAATAGTCACTTTTATTATTTTTTCTTCCGAATTCAAAAAGTTCATCGAGATTACTGTATTTAGCCTCAATGGTTTGTAAATTGCTCACATTTGGTGTAGTCGGTGAAACCCAAGCAATCTTAGTATCCGACTTCATGCACGCAACCATATTTTCGATAGCTCCCGGGGTTAGGATAATATCGTTACTAATTTGCATAATAAATTCCGATTCTATTATTCTGCTGACAGCATACATACCACCTCCGTTTCTCTTAATATCCAACAGTTTAGTTGGATTTAGCTTTTCAAAATATTGTTTGGTGGCATCTGTTGATCCATGATTGATCAAAATTAACTCGTAATTATATTCTGAAGGTATATTTTTTAATAATGATTCTACACAAAGTTTCGTGTAGTCCAAATTGTTATAGGCCAATACAATAAAAGCAATTTCGTATTTATACTGTCCACTTTCAACAGCGGCATCAATATAATCGTTTTTATATAATATTGCTCGATCATTTTGGAGAAATTTTTCAATACCATTCTCCAGGTTGACCATATACCCCCATATATAAAACTGAGCAAATGCTTCACGCAGAAGAGGGATTAATTCAAATTCAATTTTGTGTTGAAATTGTTTTAAAGATCCATTTTTCAAAAAGGCTACTGTTCTTAAAAATGAGTCTTCTATTGATTCAAGTCCTAGTGAAAGTTTTATTCGGTCATCTGAACCCTCTAACTTTAAAGCAGTAATAAGTATCATGTTTAAAACTTCTTTTATTTTATCAGCAACTTCATAGGCTTTTTCTTTATTCTCAGATGAAGCAACTGTAGATAAAGCAACGGAAGTCTGGAGAAGTTTATCCAATACATCAAGAATCTTCATTCTTGTTTCTTTATCTTCCAAAAAACTTACCTCCCTAAGCTCACAAAATCGGTTTTATGAATTGAACCAAACCGGCATACAGTCTATTCTGATTCTGTCGCCTGTGTGTAAAAACTTCCATATTGCTGTTATCCCAAAACCATTCTTGCAAGATGTTTAGAACACCGGCCATCTTAAAATAATCAAGTAAACTTTCACCAAACGAATGAACAGGATAGCAACCACAGCAATCGTTATATCGAAAATGCAAAAGAGCCAAAAGAGCCACACCCATTTAAAATAACGTATGACATAGCACTTGGCTGCTCAGATGTTCCTGCAAAAAAGAACTGAATCTAATGGGCCTTCTTCAGTATGAACCCTGCACAGTTGATTCACATAATTGAAGTGAAATTTTCTTAGCTCTGAGACAATTTTATCCTTATCTTGTGATTGACACATAACAATATAGTATCTATCGATAATTGGTGCGATTTGTTCAAAAAATGTCTGAAAGTTACATCGGATTGAATTTGGTCCAAACATTAAAACGACTGCGATATCATAGCGTTTATCTTGATGAATATCTTGAAAACATGAAAAAGGGAATACAAGTTCTTCACCGAGATAACAGAGTTTATTGAAAAATCTGGCTTTCTCTAAATCCCCACCTTCTGTTATGGCCTGCCTCGCCCGCATTCCCATCTTGAAAAAATATTGAAAGTAGTAGGTGGAATCTATTCCGACACATAAAGCGGAGAGCCCCCGATAATCATACACTTTGTTAATTATAAACTTAATCAAAGAAAATAGGCACTGAGAATGAAAGTATGATAAACTGCATGTGTTTTGAAAAACAGGGTGAAGTAGATACACGAATTTTCGCGTAATATCCAACGAATTAATTTCACCTAGTGTTGGTTTATTTATCCATTTATTAAAATCCTCAGAGGTCATTTTGGATGGTATTTTTCTGAGCCCCTTTGCAATAAAAAGAGCTAATCGATGTTTTCCATCAAGAATGTTGAAATAGCCCTTTTGGTTCCATTTGAGCTTTACAGGGTTTTCAGAGAAAAATTGATTTTTAATGCTCATCAAGTTGTTCATTTCGCAGTAAACTTGGTGCCTGCTACTTATTATTCTGTCTATTTCAGATATTGTTATCGCCTTTCCTATAAGCTCATAATTAAAACGGATTACATTGATGTATTTTTCTAACTCGGTCTGATTTCCCGTCTCAAAATAGTCAAATAAGCTTATCTGTTGCGAAACTGCAAAAAAAGGAGCATCGAATAAATGTGTAAGTCCAAATTTTTTTTCAAGCTCTTCAGTCTTATAAGGGGTTAGCTTGGTTTCATTGCTGAGAGAAAAAATTAATTCAACAGGCACTGCAGCAACAAGGTAGTCTTCATTGATGATCCGCAAAATCGAATTCGGTCGGTCACTTTCATGTGTTAGGGTATTGTATTTCGGGACATGCTTAATCGGTTTTAGCTTTGTTTGATAGTACTTCATATCTAAAATACTATCAAATATGTTATTAACTATTCTTTTTTCGGGAGATACCGAAGCGCCTGATAGGGATTTAAAAATAATGTTTTCGAAACCAAGGGAATGTAACTCCTTAGCTATTTTTTCGTGCTCAAAGACATTTGTGACTGAAATAACAATGATGCCATCAGCCTTCATTTGGTGCGAAATGTCTTCTGAAGAGGGAGAAAGCACCTCAATGCCAAGAATAGGGCATATATTCGCTGCATTTTTATCAAGGAAGATTCGAATATTTGTAAATCCACTTTTCTGCAAATTATGATAGAAAAGCTGGCCCCTAAGCCCGGCACCGTATATTACGGTAGGCGTATTGTATTCAAAATCAAAGTATTTCATTCAAAGTGTTCTAATCCTAGAAATCTTGACATCTTATTGTTTATGTCTGTTGGGAATTGATATCCAAGAGAATCTGCTAGTCTGGTTCCTATGTCAGCAACAAAGGATTTAGCTCTAAGAAGCGTTTTCGGGATGCTTTCCATACAATTCGTGGAATATGTTTCCAGGTAGTGATTATAAATCTCTGGTTGCACATACTCTTTTATTCTTTTGCCATGAGACCCAAGGCTGACGTTCCAGTCATGTTGGTCCCGGATATACCACACGAGAAGTTTTTTCAGCTTAGGTTGCAGTGTAGTGTCGTACTTGTGCTTCGCATAGATGAGCTGTTCCCTCCTCACTCCCTTCAGCACGTTCGCAACAGCCCAGTTGATGTCGATAAACAATCTGTGAAATTCCTCAGCGTTGGGCTTGTCGACATGGAACGGCCTGTGCGTCGGTGGGGCAAAGTCCATAAACTCATTCAACTTATTGAACAATGGTACGACAAAGTGGTTGATTTTTCGCAGGAACACTTCCTTGTTGCTGTAGATGTTGAAGTCGACCTCTGTCCCGCTCTCGAGGAGGAGTCGAACTGAAACATGAGCGAAAGTTGTTTCTCGACGCGTCTCGCTAAACAGCAGTACGTCATGAAGAAGGGTACACTGATGAATCCTATCGGTAGTTCGTGATATGTCCAATGTGAACATGGACAGGTCAATGTCTTGGAACTGATCCTTTGGGATATTGGGATCAGCCATCGATCCATTTAAAACCAGTAGCTGGGACTCATCAAATTTGGCGAGATAGTCTGACAGTCCCTGGAGCAAGTCGCGCTCGTTCATTCCGGTACCTCCCCTTTATAGAAGGCAAACATGTCATAGTACTGCTGATTGTCTCCGCAGAAGCGATGTAGTCGCTTACAGGAATAGTCTGAAAAACTCATCTTTATGCAGTCTGCTGAATCACAGGACCTGAGAATCCAGAAAAAGAGCGAGGCTTGACAGTTTCTGATAAACGTATCTGTCGACGATTCCAACTCTGCGTCACCCTTGTCCAAGTATACCACGATATCGTATGGATACGTATGGAGCATGTCCTCCAAACTGCCGACGACAATGTCAATCTTCCCAGAAGCACAAAGTTTGTTTACTATTTCGTTGTATTTCCCAAGCGCATTATCCGACACATGGCTGGTCAGGTGTACACCCATTCTGGAGAAGAACAGTGAGAAATAGGAATTGGTGGAGTTGATTACAAGCACGCTACGGTCTGTTAGGCAAATTGCATGTGCTGATAAAAAGCGGCAAAGTGCAATGTAGTTATCATGTTGAACGAAAGAAGCAGACGAGCCTGGTGCGCACAACATGGGGTGTTCATGTATGGGATATTGTCGCAGCAATTCCTGCCCACGAATCCATTGCCTATCACCTTCGGACAGGCGTTTTGTGTTTACCCAAGCGTTGTAGCTATCTCTGTCAATCCTTGCTGGAATGAAACGAAGACCCTTATGTATGTAGAAACAAGTACGGTTGGCGCCATCAACAAGATAGAAATAGCCCTTTCCGTTGAATTCCAGTTCAACGGGATTGGATCTAAAGAAACTGTCATTAATGGCAAGCGCATCCGCCATGTTTCTGTATACGGATCGTCTGTCTTCAAGCATTCTTTTCTTGTCGCTGGCAGTGAGTTCTATGCCTTTGTTCATTGCCCGTTTCCATGCGAAATAGGAGTCACAGCCCTTTTCGTTCTTCCCTTCAAAGAAGTCGTACAAGTCCAAGTAGTAGTTGAAACCTGCCAATGGCGTGTTGAAATAGTAGGGCAGTTTTTCAAGTTCTCCGCAAATGGTGGGATCGTTTTCAGGCCGTTCAGGGAACAGCTGCTGCGTTCCAATGTGTATCAATTCTATGGGGACAAATGCCGTTACGCTATCCGTGGTTTTTTCTATGACATTGGTGTTTAGATGCTTTTGCAAGGCACCGAAAGTGGCGAGTATTTCCCCATGAAAACACTTTCCCTCGCGCACTTCCTCGAATGCTTTCTTCATCTGCTTCACTTCATTGGCGCCCTGGTTGAATGAGAAATCCGGGAAAAACAGAACATTCTTGAATCCATGTTGCTGCAGTTGCATTGCGATGGGTCTATGCTCAAAGACGTTTGCAATTGCAATGATAACAATCAAGTCGTCTAATTGTTCGGCAAAGTACTCTGCTGCTTTATCTGGCGATAGGATCTCTGTTTTGCTAGTATCCCCAAGTTGTGTGGCATTGCGATCGATAAAAGCCGCGACCTCTGTTGCATGATGCTTTAGAGTGCCAGCAATAAGCCGACCATTGACGGAATAGCCGTAAATGACGACCTTACTTTCCCTATTTGCCGTGAAATGGTTTACCACTTTCCCAATACACATTTAGGTTGGTTGTTCGGCCCGGTCGCCTCTGGGCACCCATGTGACATTGCCCATTTTCCGCAAAGTACTATCTCAACTCGTCCGTTTCAACCCTTGGGCTTTCAGCACGAACCGCTGAACGAATAGCACAGAAAGGACTTTTTTCAACTTTTTGGAAAAAATGAAAATTTCCGGAAAACCTGAACTCCTAGAGCGACTTGGCTTATGATTACTGCCTATGGGAATCACGAGCCAAAAAGAAGAAATGCAAAAAGGCAAAATTGGAATTCTCAAGCATCTTAATGCAAATGCAATTTCCAAGCGCCTGCATATTTTTTTGTATGCCATAGCTATCGTTCACGTGCTTCTTTAGCGCTCAGCCTCTCGTCGCTTAAATTCCTCTACCATTATCTCATCTATTCAAGCTACGCTAGCGTTCTTTCCTTAGGATCACACCAGCAGAGTTGGTGGTTTGATTCCCATATTCCTCGATAGCGTCATATTGCCAATCTTACTACTATCCGATTGTCAAAACCCAAGCCTTGCAATATATCTGAAATTTCATTCTGAGCAGAGCTGGCAATTACAATTTTGTCAAACTCAGGCCTACGCTCGAACAACTTGGCTGGTGATACAGCGTCCATTCCGTTGCTGTTCGCAAAACCCCATACCTCATTGCCGCTCTGTATCAACGCTTCTGCCACTCGGTCTCCCGAGTTTCCTGTTCCGTATATCGCTACGGGTTTGTTATCGAAGTCAATAAAAGAGAGCAGATGTGAAATGTACTGTCCGTTATCATAAGGTATTTTACTCAGTCCGAGTTTGTGCAATTGCTTGTTTGTATAATGACGTTGACGTGTTGCAACAGCTAACAGTGCAGCTCCGCTGTTTGTACGATTCGCACTCAGGTTTTTATTGTGAACACGATAAAATCCCAAGACTTCATCGAGGCAAAGAACCTTTTCTGTCGTCATGGCAAGCATTAGTATACAACCGTCGGAATAGCCCCGCATCTCTTCAACATCAACAAGGGGGAAAAAAGGATCTAGGACCTCACGCGCGAAGGATAATCCCGAAGTCGGGCTGTGTTGATACATATAACCAAAATTGACAAGCACATTTGACCAATCAACATCCGTTCTTACACGACGGTATGTTTTCTTTTCGTTTACTGCAAGCAAGTGCTGAACAATTTTTCCGGATTTATGTGATTCTACAATTCGTTCCAATTTATTTGGATACCAATAGTCGTCACTGTCAAGAAATGCAATAATTTTACCACGGCCAACCTCAAAGCCAGCGTTGAACGCGCTTGTTTGTCCTCCGTTTTCCTTGAAAACCTTTACTATGCGCGAATCGGATAAACTGCTGATTATTTCTCTTGAATTATCGGTGCTGCCGTCATCGACGACAATTAATTCAAAATCAGTGAATGACTGCGACAGTACGCTTTCAACCGCATCAAGAATATAATCGGAATAGTTGTAATTATCGCAAATAACTGAAACCTCGGTCATTTTGCTTTATCCCCAAATATCATACTCTGGCTCTACAAACCGCCTGCGAATATTGACAATTCCAAGTATCCGTCCGCCAATATTTTCGGCTGTTCGGAGTGCATCAGTGTAATCGTCTATAAATTTCACTGTACTGGGACCAAACGAGAACGGTACTATTGCGCCATCAAATTTCTTCTGGCATTTCAATTCTTCTCTTAACTCTGATTGAGCTGTAAAATTGAAATGGCTGTCACTGAAATACGATATATTTTCGTTTTTAACCCAATTAGCAAAATATTCCCGGAATTTTTCAGAACTCATAACATAAACACTGTGCCCCATATTGTGAAGCAAGCGCACTATGCTCAATGTATGGAATACGAATGCGGATTGCAGTACCAGCAGATTTGATCCCTCCACTATCCCTTTTTCCTGTAAACGCTGCTGTAGTCTAGTCTTGAAATCATCGTCATTATTGTAGTTGTCAAATACCTTATCACGAAAATACGGAATATCAATATCCGGCAGATCTTCGAACCCAGGTTCAAGAACATGAACCTTTGCGCCCCATGCCGCAGCAAGCATGTCAATCGAATTACGATCACGAAGGCCGTCAAAACCCAATCTTTTTGCAGCGTGTGCAATCGGAGACAGTAATACCGCTTCACCAATGCCAAATTTGCAACGAAACAGGTAGCCTGGGTTGAGGTACCGGGAACAAATCAGCTTTTCGAAATTTATGGGCAAACCCGCATGGGGTTCAGCGTAAAGCAGCCACTCACGCTCAGCACAATTGCGTGCGGCTTTGGCAAACGGCAAACCGAGTGACTCTATACGAAGAATACGTTCTGGCTGCATATTGCGCTTTACATCGCCAATACGAACATCATTATCGGGCTGGTAGTTTCCCATAACACTCGCCATATCCTTACCCAAACGGCTGTTGTTTGTAGCTGTTGAAGTAACAAGGTTTACCTGCTTCTTTGCAAACTTAGGGGTATTCATTTCGCGAAGTTTTTCATAATTTGACGGCGAGGCGTCATCAATTCCTTCATTAGCGTTCCGGCTAAATGTTTGTAGCGCCATCCCGCATATATCACACCAATGGAATTGGTCGTTAAATTCACTGATGTCTTGTCGCCACCACCCCTGCTCAATTGGTTTGCCACCGGGACCATCAAATAACATGTCTAACGTTCCAGCAATCTCACAAAAAAAGCAGCCCTTCGGTGTTATTGTCCCGCTCCAAAAATTTTGCAGCCAGCAGTTATCTCGCAACTTGGCAAATTCCTCATCACCAATCCCTAAATCCTTGCGGCTGATTAGTATTGGCTGGTGCATGCTTATGGCTGTGTGATCGTTGAGCCAAAGGTCAGAAACCGTGTTTTGTACATCTTCAAAATATTTGTAATAATGCCTAGGGATTGATGTAAATAGCAAGTATCCTCGGCCTGCGTTTAATGACGCCTCAACCCAACGTTGAAATTTTGCGTAGTGAAGGTAGTCCCTCAAGATAGCATTGCCTCGAGTGGTTGTTGTCAGCTTGTCTTTACCGCGTTTTTTTTGCAAATATGCAGCAAAACGTGAATATTCAGGATGCAGGAGTGGCTCACCACCAATTGTGCTGATTAGACCCTCATACCCATCAAGTGAGTTAACTGCACGTTTGAATGTGTCAAAGTCCATATAATAAGGCTTTTTATGGTGGCCGCAAAAGCGCGTGCAGTTACTGCACATCTTATGGCATACATTTGTTATGTCAATTTCAATTATCGAATTTTCACGATTATGTCTCATTTTTTATTACTCTATGTTTGGAAATACAAATCTAAATCCAACAATACAAAATAGTGTCTGCCCAATATGTCGTGTGATTTCTTACATCGAATTTATACCCACATTGCAGTGAAGCAAGGTATTCTGCAATAGATGCCATTTCTTGTGGAGAATGGTATATTGAAATGGCAAGAAGGGGCTTGTGATTCATTAATATATTTTTAGCACCCTTCAACATATCAAGCTCGCTTCCCTCAATATCTGCTTTAATAAATGTAGGAGATGCCTTATCCTTAAAAAAATCATCAAGGCTATACGCTGGAACGGAAGTGCCGCCATTGCTAATCTTGTGAAGAAAAGGTATAGCATCAATTCCAATTGTGTACATAGATATATTTTGAGTTGTTGATGAAAGTCCTGCTGGAACTAAAATTATCCGCTCGGAATCCATGTTCCATTCTTTACACCAACGCTCTTTCCGTGCATATATCGCTTTGTGAACTTCTTCATAAGGCTCAAATAAATAAACCTTACAATGCCCATTACTTCTTGTAATTACAGCTTCCGTGCTGTCACCAACATATGCTCCTGCATCGACAATAATATCTTCTCCCAACTTTGCAAATTTTGGATGAGAGAAGTATTGTTCTCCTGCATACTGAACAAACTGGTTATCGTTTGTCATAAAATTATAGATTGAAGCCAAGTAGGAACACCTTGACATTTCATCATAAAGCATATCTGCAATAGTTAAATAGCGTGGCATTATTTTAGCAGTCAAAAAACTGTAAAAGGACATATGTTCGCTCATACCCAAGCTGTCCAGCTGTTCGGCAATCTGATAATGATTTGACCATGAAGAAGCAGTTATGATGTAATATTTGTGGATAAATTCCGACATAGCTTCCCAAGGCCGGTATTTTACAGGTTTTCCAAAAATACTATTCCCTGCAATTCTACTGTTATTGTCAATGAAAAACTCGGCTTCAATACCGTAGTCATCAAGCATTGTTTTATAAAATTGTTGGCCGGAAGGGCCAGCACAAAATATCACAAGCTTACGATTTTTGAAATCAGTGGCTTTCTCAATGATTTGTTTTGATGTGTTCGTACAAAGCTGTTTTAAAATTTGTGATTGTGGTATTTGATATGTTTGCATTCAAGATCTCTCTTCATAAAATACATTAAATATCATTTATTTTCACTTCTAATTATAACAACTTATATAAGCATATTCTCGTTAACTTCTTCATCGCTCAAAAAGGGATACTGATTTTCAAGCCTTGATGAACGTATGGAACCGTCCGGTAATACCTGTGTCGCAGTACGCGGCGTAACAAGACAATCACTCTCAACAAACACCTCACAAAGTATCGCTCCTCGGTAATCCAATACACTCATTACAACATCATTAAGGTCGTTTATGTTGTTGATTCGTGCATAGGCAATATTATAGGCTGTACTCAATTTTTTGAGGTCAGGCAGATGAAGGCCGCTGCATTCATCACAGCCTAAATAATTTCCTTTAAAATGATTGTTTTGCATATTGCTAATTGAAGCATATCCACTATTATTGATGACGAAAATTTTAATTGGCAGTTTGCGACCCGCAATAACGGCGAGTTCCTGAATATTTTGTTGCATGCCGCCATCACCGGCAATACATATAACTTCTTTTCCTCCTGAAGCGACGCACATACCGATTGCATTGGGTATCTCAAAACCCATTGAGCCCAGTCCGTGGTTGGAACGTACAATCTGCCCCTGTTTTACTTTAAACATTTGGAAAAAAATTTCCGCCGTTGTGCCAGCGCTGCAAGGTGCGACATAAGACCCCTCCGGCAGATGTTCTGACAAAGTCTGAATAAGAGTGTATGTCGTCAACTCTTTTTCTGGGGCAGTTATCGGATATTTTAATTTCCATTTAGTAATTTGCGCTTTCCAGTCCGTTAAATCAGGCATGTGAATTTCATTAATTCTCGCCAGTAATTCCGTCAAAACATCTTTGACATCAGCAGTAACAGGAACAATATTGTCAGCATTTTCCAGTTTCATAATTTCCGTTGAATCAATTTCAACCACAATTTTCTTTGCTTTCACTGCCCATTCAGAACGATCATAGCCCGTTATTGAAAAATCCAGGCGGGCACCCAAACACAAAAGCAAGTCAGCATTCTGCATTGCCAAATTACCGTGACGGTCCCCCATCCCCCCGGCGCGTCCAGCATAGAGAGGATGATCGGTTGGTATATAATCCATTGCCTTCCAGGTAGGAATAACGGGGAGCGGTAAGGACTCAAGCAATTCGTAAAACCGCTCTTTGCAACCACTAAGACCGTTACCTGCAATTATCATTGGTCGTTTCGCAATGTTCAGATCAGCTACTATTTCTGACACGTTGACCTGATTGTTTTCGGACTGTAACGTGAACCTACATAAGTCCTCAGGCTCAATCTGCGCTCCCTGAATATCAAGCGGGATATCAACCCATACAGGGCCCTTGCGCTCCTTCGTCATTTCATGCCATGCCCTTTCCAACTCATATCTAATCTGTGCTTTATCCGTTACCAAAACCGCATAGTTAGTAATCGGTTTCACAATCGAAATGATATCCGCTTCCTGTGAGCCAAGAGAACGAACTCCGAAACGGCTTTTTAAATCCAATGTCTTCACCTGCCCAGACACAAAAAATACAGGGGATGAATCAAGGTACGCTGCTAAAACACCCGTAACAGAATTAGTTCCGCCTGGACCCGTAGTCACAAGGGCACAGCCTGGACTACCTGAAGTGTTGGCATATGACTCTGCTGCAACTGAAACGGCCTGTTCGTGCAGAAGAGATATTGAGTGTATATTATCACATCGCCCCAAAGAGTCGACCAGGTGCATGCAGCCCCCTCCTGGCAGGTAGAATATTGTATTGATTCCTCGTTCAGAAAGGAATGTGAAAACATAATCGGAAAGTTTTATAATGATCCTCCAATTCTACTGGATAAAATGAAGTCTACCAGCTCTCGAACAGCACCATTTCCTCCAGGACACTTTGTCACCAAATTTACCTTCACTTTTGCATCCTCATGCGCTGTGGACGGCGCCGCAGCCAACCCTGCCAATTCCATAGCAGATGTGTCATTGATGTCGTCGCCCATGAAACAAACCTCCTGAAGAGGAAGGTTGTATTTTTGCGCAAAGTTTTTTAATGCCAAGCTTTTATCTTTGCATCCCTTATAAATATCAACAATGCCCATTTTTGTTGCATAGCGATCAATCAGAGGATTGTCCTCGCCGGATATTAGAGCAAAGGTTAAACCGGACTTTACCCCTATTGAGATACCCATGACATCCAGGAAGGAGAATTTTTTAAATTCTTCGCCATTGGCCCCCCATATAAAAGTCCCATCTGTTAATACACCATCTACATCTAACGCGACTGCTTTTATGTTATGCACGTATTTGCCCTTTGCGTCTTAGCTTTTTAATAATTGGCTTCTCACGTTCAAAAACCCTTTTGATGCCATCCCCCATCGCCCTCTCCATGATTCGTATTCCCGACACCATTTTTATGATGCCGCCTGGTCCCAAGGATGCAGCCTGATCAGACCCCCACATGGCTCTATCAAGCGTGATGTGCCGCTCAATGACACAGGCTCCCAGGGCCACCACTGCAACGGATGATGGAATACCTGTTTCGTGTCCGGAATATCCGACAGGAAGTCCGTAACGTTGTCGTAGCACGGGAATAACCGACAGATTCAGTTCTGAATATTCAGCCGGATAGGTGCTTGTTGCGTGTAAAATCACCAGATCATTCTTGCCGAGGACTTCGACTGCGTGATCAATTTGTTCTAGAGTACTCATTCCAGTTGATAGAATAATCGGTTTCCCTTTAGACTTAGTGTAACGGATAAGATTGTCGTCCGTCAGACTTGGAGAGGCTATTTTGTAACAAGGCACATCAAATTGGTTTATAAAATCTACGGAGCCTTCATCCCAGCAGGAAGCAAACCAGGGGACATTTTTTTCTCTGCAATAACGATCTATTTCCCGGTATACCTCAACTTCGAACTCCAGACCGTATTTCAGGTCGCCGTTTGTATTTCCAAAAGGGTTCTCACGGGGTGCAACCAATTCTTCCGGCCTATATACCACGTCGATGGTACGTTTTTGAAATTTAACGGCATCGCATCCCGAAAATTTAGCAAGATCGATCAATTTTTTGGCAATATCGATATCACCATTATGGTTAATGCCAATCTCCGCAATGATAAAACAAGGATGCCCATCACCAATTGATCTGTTTCCGATTTTCACCTCTGCCATTTCGGATCTCCTTTCTTCAATAATAGTTCCTATACCATCGCATCGTTTTCCTGATGGCTTCAGGAATAGGGATAAGCTGGCGTAAACCCATCTCCGCTTGCGCTCTTGCAGTGTCAGGAACATAGTGAAATTGAGCAACGCCTTCCGAAGATCCCCCTAAAATAGAAACATTCAAAGGCGGTACGGGCTCATTTGCAATCTCTTCGGCCAGTGCTCGAATCGTTAGCGGAAATGCAGATCCCACATTATATGGTTTGCATGAAATCCCTCTGAACAGGATCACCCAAAGCCATAAAGCAAGATCTGCCATGTAAAGATACGAACGCACCGCCTTTCCATCCCCTTTAACGGTAATAATGTTTTCAGACAAGGCATCCAGAATAAAATCGCTGGCAGCAAAACGACCGTCAAGAGGGAGGTACGGACCAATAAGGGAAAAACACCGGGCAATCTTGGCTTCAAAATTATTTTCCACTGCGTAAACCACAGATAATGATTCCATCATCCGTCGGACGTGATGATAAGCATTCCCACTAACGGTGGGGTCAAGGGAACCTGAAAAACTTTCAGGTATTTTTTCCAGCTTGGATGGCGCGTTGCCATATACGGCCCCGGTACTCACTAACAACATCTTCTGAATTTTTGCCTTAACACAAAAATCGAGAATACGTCTTGTACCGGTTAGCATTTCAGTGATCAAGGAAACGTTGCTTGGATTTTCATCAGGAGGAGACTGATAAACAGTGCTGTGAATCAGATGAGAGAATGTGCCCTCCGGAAATTCAAAATCTTTAATATCGCCCTGAAGAAATTGTATAGCGTGATGGTGATACAGGTGTGACGCCTTTTTCTCGAAGGCCTCCGGATTTCTAGTTAAGACAAGGGCGGAGGCGTTTAAATTCAGGTTATCGTTTGCCCAGGCAAAACTTTCAAGGAGCCAGCATCCGAAAAATCCCGTGCCACCGGTAATGAAAATTCTCTGCCCGCGAAGGTCGTCCCATAAGTCACGAGTGTGAGTGAGGATGTGATTCAGGTCTTCGGCAAGTGGGTTCTGGGAAGGCTCATTCATACTTCACCATATCTTCCAGGGGGCCTCACCTGTTTGCCAAACATCCTCTAAGTACTTGAGATCCCGGGCGGTGTCCATGCACTGCCAGAAGCCCTCGTGTTTGTAGGCGTAAAGTTCGCCCTCTCCTGCCAATCTTTCCATCGGGGCGTGCTCCCACATGACATCTTCTTTGATGTAGTTGAGCGCCTCTGAGTTAATAACAAAGAATCCTCCATTGATCCAACCTTCGTGCAGAGTGGATTTTTCCTTGAAATGGCGGATCTGATGCCCTTCAAATTCGAGGGCGCCAAAACGGGCAGGGGGACGGACGGCAGTCAGTGTAACCAATCCCTTGTTCTCCTGATGAAATTTCAACAATGCATCCAGGTTTACGTTGCTGACGCCGTCGCCATAGGTCATCATGAAATATTTTTGTTTGATCATGGATGCCAGACGTCTGAGGCGGCCACCGGTCAGGGTATTTTGGCCCGTATCGATAAGATGAATTTTCCAGGGCCCACAATAGTTTTGGTTGATGGTTCTGATCACTCCATCGTTCAGGGTAATAGTAAAATCCTGGTTCAAACTATTAAAATCGAGAAAATATCGTTTGACCTGCTCTCCCTTGTAGCCCAAGGCAAGGATGAATTCATTAAACCCATAAAGTGAATAATGTTTCATGATATGCCAGAGAATTGGCCTGCCACCAATTTCTACCAATGGTTTGGGGCGCACTTCCGTATATTCCACCAAGCGGGTTCCCATGCCGCCGCACAGGATCACAACTGGAATATTTTTGACCATTTTTCAACTCCATTGGCTATTCTAAATAAACCGTAGTTGATGCCGTACATTCCATAATGGAACAAGTAAGAATTCTCATTAGCTGTTTTGTTAAGCTCAAGAAGTAGTGCTCAAAGCTGAAAACTCAAAGGGCGTAGCTGATAACGCTTTCACCTTTCAGCTTTGAGCTGATGAAACGAAACTGGGTTGCGGGCACGGCCCGCCTTATTTTATCAGCGGCGGATTCCAATGTTTCTCCTATGCATTCGTTAGCTCAAGCATGAAGGATGCCAATTCTATTGTTCGGTCGTCATTCAGGTAGTTTTGCGAATAAGGGATACGCTCCTGGATGTATTGATAATTGCCGATTTCGCTGGTCGGCTGATAATCGAATAAAGAGGCATTCTTTAAATGCCAATCTTGTTGTGTTTTCTGGTAGAATTCTCGATCCATGATGATTGAATGATCCGCCTGCCGACACATGTTTTCACGCGTGCCGTCATCCCATACATTTACATACCTACGTTCACTATCTGATGCATGCTGAAAATCCCAATAGATAAATTTTGCATACTTCCCTTCTCGATTAACAGGCAGCGCCCATGGGTGGCGGAACACAACGACTGTTTCATCAGGCTGGGTGCGGCGTAAATATTCGATCAGAACTTCCACAAAAGAGACCGATTGCCCCCCCGTATTGCCAATGATTGATGGATACGAATAAACGCCATAAGAGTAGAGATTGTCGCAGCTGAATTTAGCATCCATACAAGCCTTCACAATTTGCTCGGCGGTGGTGCCGGGTTCGATATTTACTCCCCGGGGTGGCACAATATAGGACACAGAATGCCCCATCTTTACTAATAATACGGCGATAGACTGGGGTGTTTTAATATAATAGAACCAGGGTGAATTTGGAGCAATAATAAAATGCCTTTTAGGGGTGTTTCTTATGGTTTTGTAAAGCTGTTGGTCTGTGGGGTCATTGAAAAGATAATTGTCCAGGGTATCGCGTAAATCCGAGCTTTTCGTGAGGGTCGCGCACCGGGCGCCATGTATGGCGCTTGCCTTTTGCTTCCCAAGTTCCTTTAAAACGACAAAACAGTTGGCATGGTAATTTTCGTCCTCACGGGCATATTGAGCCTGTTTGTGCAGACATTGTTCTGCAGTAATAAGATCGCCGATTTGTGCGCTCGCAGTCGCTTTGGTTGCCAGGAAAGCGACGCCGTCGGCACGCTTTACTGAATAGGCGTCCATGCTGATTTCGTTGATTATGTCCAGGATAGTTTGGTTTTGCCCTTGCGAAAGCAGGTTTTCCATATATTTCCTGACCTCCATATTGTCTTGAATAGCAAATCGGGGTGCCGGATCATAGCGCGCATTTAACGTGCTGATTTCCTGGTCCTCCAGGCAGACGAATCTCTTTTGTCTGGGTGAGTCTTTTGGTGCGTAAATAACATCAATCTTATCGGAAGAATTATTCAGATAACTGGCCCAGGCACTGAAACTGCTTTGTTTGGAAAGGATTCTGTGATTACAGGCTGAAATACAAAAAAATTCATCCAGATTGGCGTCCATGCCTCCAAATATCTGGATATATCGAAAATGCTCTTTGTTCCCAAATTGTTCTTTTGCATAGTCTATGTCATCGGAAAAAAAGTAGAACATGGCATCAGGATGAATGGATTGAATGTGGGCAATAGCTGCTTTGTAATAATCATCACTACAGACGTTCCCATGGCTGACAAAATCCGTCCTGCGCATATGGATGGCCACGCTGCATTGTTCCCGAATGGTATCTAAAAAACGACCATACGCAACAGATTTTCTAAGCGGCGCGAACATGAGACGGATATCATCTTCATCACCGGAAAAAAAATCATAGCTACCCCAGTATCCATTCAGGTATATATTTTGACCTTTATTGATTCGCATCAACAAAGAATCTTTATCAGTAAACCCTTCTGATTCATCCACAATGATATCAAACGTCTTTTTTAATTGAACTGGAATAACCTCCGGGGTCAACATTTTCTCTGAAGCATGCGTATAGGTCAGTTTCTTGCAAACCGGAATATTTAAAGCATCCAGGGCATATGAATGGGTGTAGCCATTATAATAATCTGCCACATCCAGGATCAATTCTTCATTCAGCGCTTTTGCGATGCTGTAGCCACACGCAAAAGCGGAGAGCTGATTTCCGAGACCACCCAATATCTTAACCGTAATCATGTGTACCTCCGAATAAATTGCTCAAAAATATCTGCAAGCCGGTCCAGATTCTTAGTGGCATCAAATGGGTGTAATCCGAGATAAAAACCCCGCTCATGGATAGCATCGGAACCGGGCAAATTATCCTCCTGCAATTCAGGGTATAATTGACATACCGGTTGCTTCGTCAAATTGCCCGCCACAATGGGTCTTGTCTCTACCCCTTGCTCTTCAAGATACGCTAAAAATTCCTCTTTCTTGAAGGGACATTCCGGTGTGAGCATTACAGGAAGTGCAAACCATGAACATTCTGCGTCCGGTAAAACTTCCATTAACCGCATTATCTCGGAATGATTGTTCAAGTATCTTTGAAAGTAAGTAACGTTCTTTACACGCTGTGCGTGAAATGCCGGCAATCGCCTTAACTGTTCAAGACCAAAACCGGCCTGAAGCTCTGAGGGCCTCACGTTGAACCCCCAATTCAAGAACATGTACCTGGGATCAATACCATCCACAGATTCAGGCTTCATATATTTCGTGTTACGTGCCCACCCATGAGCACGCAGCAGCCGAAAAAGATCCGAAAGCGGCGGGTCATTGCATATGATCATACCACCTTCCATGGTGGTGATATGATGAGAAAAAAAGAACGAAAAACTGCCTGCTAATCCGAAGGTCCCAACCGCTTTTCCCTTAAACCCGGCACCAAGGGCTTCGCAACAATCCTCAATTAAAACAAGGTTGTGTTTCCGGCAAATAGAAAGCACACGATCCATATCGCAGGGATTGCCCATTAGATGAACAAGTGAAATTGCGCGCGTATTCGACCCAATTTTGGCTTCAAGATCATTTAAATCCATGTTGAGGGAATTTGGGTCCGTATCTACAAATCGCACTTTCAGTCCCGCCATCATGAGCGACCAGATTTGAGTAGGCCATGTAACAGACGGAACGAGAATTTCAGCACCCGGGTTCAGTGATTTATTCATGGGGTTTATTAACGCGAAGGCAATCAGAAGATCGGCAGATGACCCACTATTGACCATAATTGCTTCCGGGCATCCAACTCCGAATGCGAATTGCCGTTCAAATTCAATGGTCTTTTCCCACATTGTGGTTCGAAAAGAACATAATGAGTCTAAAGCGGCTAAGATTTCCTCAAAGTCATAGGTGGCCATGCTGAGCGGATACCAGTATTGTTGAGTGCTATAACTATTAATTCGCGATGATTCCCGCAACAAAGCCTTAACGGGTTCAAGTAACTGATAAGTGTATTTTAAGTTCATGGGTGTGTTAATCCTTTCTATTGAGGATAACGTGATTCAAAATCCATCACAACTGATTTGATACCGGTTTCCAAGTCAATATTATGATGCCAGCCGAGATTATCTAACCTATTAATGTCCAATAATTTTTGCAGCATCCCATCGGGTTTGGCAGTATCCCAATTCAGTTTCCCGTTATATTCCACAATTCTTGCTATTGTTTCGGCCAATTCGCGGATGGTCAGATCATAACCGGAACCGACATTGATGATCTCCTGTGAATCATAATTATGTAACAAAAATAAGCATGCATCAGCTAAATCATCCACATGCAGTAATTCCCTTCGCGCGATACCTGTGCCCCATAAGGTCACACTCGGCGCTTCATTTCTCTTGGCTTCAATGAAGCGTCTAACCAGGGCGGAGACTACGTGGGATCGCTCAAATTCAAAATGGTCGCCCGGACCATAAACATTGCACGGCATCGGGCAAATCACATTCAGTTTGTATTGTTGGCGAAGTGCCTGCGCCAGACGAATACCGGCAATTTTGGCAATGGCGTAAGATTCATTCGTTGACTCAACCGGGCCGCTCATAAAACAACTCTCATTCATTGGCTGCCGTGCTTTTCGTGGGTAAACACACGAACTGCCAAGAAACATCGTCTTAGTCACGCGAAATCTATGGCAAGCCAATAAAACATTATTCTGTATTTCCAAGTTGTTAACTAAGAATTCTACCGGCTCAGCCATGTTTGCGGCAATTCCACCTACTTTAGCCGCAGCAAGAATAACATATTCCGGCTGCTCGCTGTTAAAGAAATCCCAGACATCTTTCCGGGAAGTCAAATCCAATTCAGCTCTTGTTCTTACGATGACTTTGCTAAATCCATTACTTATTAAGTGGCGCAAAATTGCAGCTCCCACTAAACCATTATGACCAGCAATAAATATTTTCGATTTTTTCGATAGTTCACTCATTTTTTAGTTCTCACGAGGCCATCCAACATCACATCCAAAATCTTGTATTGCGGGCATAGACCTCATTAGGATACTGAGAGCAGCCAAAGTAGGGCCGGATATGATTTTTCCCGTTTTAATCATATTCTCTATTCGGTAAAGACTGAAATACCGAAACTGTTGTATATCTTCTTCCTGGCGATGAGAGGCATTTTTGAAATTAGGAGGCCCGGGGTTTTCGGCAACAAAAACATGGTGAAGGAACAGCATCCTTCCCGGTGCTTCATAAAATTCACCAATTTGTTTCAGTTTCTTTGATGCTATCCCTGTTTCTTCTCTTAATTCACGCAGAGCAGCTTCTTCAGGGCGCTCTTTCTCCTCAACGCTCCCTCCCGCAAATTCCCAGCTAACCTTCCCGATTGGATGCCGGAAAATCTGAATCAAGCCGATTTTTATATTGATCGATTGTTCAGATGAATCTGACTCACTGAGGCTTACAAATACTGGTAATACTACTACTGCGGGCGAACAACTGACAATCCAACCATATTCAGCTTTGTTCTGAACACGAAAAAACCCAAAATCTTCGCCGTTTCGTTTCTTCACTGTGAACCACGTTTCCTCAACACATTTTCTTTCATGTCTCTTGATTGGGGGGAGTGAGCTGCTCTTCAAAGAGATTCAGCAAACTGAGTGAAATCCCTTCAAATATCAATGGCCTTTGCCTTCGATCTCTAACACAACCACTGTGGCAATTTGGTCACGCCTTTCATTTGGCAGTGTTATGACAAACTCTCCGTTTGACCGGTCCATTTCCAAACGATGCTGATCCCTGTCATCCAGCATATAGGCTCGCGTTAATTTATGAGAAGGCACACAAACCCTCAGCCGATGGTCTTTTGGCCAGTCGAAAATGTGGGCATAAAGCTTACCTGGCCTCTTTGTGAATCGCCCCCATCGGGGCTGCCCAATTGGGGATTCTGAAGCGCAGTATATAGCCTCTCCGTTAACCTTCATCCACACGCCAATTTCCTGCAAACGTTCAACACTCGCTTTTGGAATAAGCCCACTCGCATCCGGCCC
>Ga0233431_1001967_pt1 | contig 31597 bp, 35 predicted proteins | sample SI_118_April2016_FD_179867 | JGI IMG/M metagenome (GOLD analysis project Ga0233431, IMG submission 179867) | Seawater microbial communities from Saanich Inlet, British Columbia, Canada - SI_118_April2016_200_MG | ecosystem: Environmental > Aquatic > Marine > Inlet | place: Canada: British...
AAGTGCAATTACTTAACAACAAAGCAATTAACAATTATAAGGTTTGGGGATATTTGTATAGAGGAAGTAAATGTTATTCTTGTGAAGAAGGTAGTCGTAACAGTAATTTACAAGGAGTCATTTTACAAAGTGAAGAAGCTAAAGTTGTTGATTTATTATTAAAAGCAGATTCTACTCTTAAAGAGGGAGAATATAATCTCAAAATAATAATTAATAAGAACGGTCAGAAAACCAATAAAGAACTGAAAGAAAAAATGATTGTTCAAGAAAAAGAAACTTTTCAATCCAATTCTGAAGAAGATAATTCACAAGAATATTTTTCTAACCAAGGAATGTCCTCTGAAGCAATTGCTAAAAAGAAACAAATCATTGATAATATTGATGGGGTTATTGTTTATGAATCAAGTTCAGAAAAAGCTAAAAAGTTAATTCCTGTTTTCTTAGCATTTACGTTTGCTTTAGTATGTATAGTTATTTTGATTAGAAAGGCTTAAAAATAAACTTATTTTTTATAATGGTAATATGGTAGAAATTATTTTTAGAGCGGTTATTGAAGTTTTAGGTAAACCTAAAGAGCATGTTGAACAATCACTTCAAGGTTATATTGAAAAACTGAAAAATGATAAAGATTACACTTTGATTGATGAAAAGTTTGCAGAATTAAAAAAACAAGACGAACAAGAATTGTGGGCAACTTTTGCAGAAGTTGAAATAAAAACTGATAAATTTGAAAATTTAACTAAATTTTGTTTTGAATTCATGCCTTCCTTAGTTGAGGTACTTGAACCACATAGTATTACTTTTGCTGGGAATGAGTTATCTGAATTCTTAAGCGATTTACAAGCTAGGCTTCACAATATAGATATGCTAGCTAAACAAGTTAAAATGGAACGTGATCATTACCAACAAAGTATGGGTGCTTTGTTAAAAAATTACATTCACGTTTTATTATCTAAAGGGCCACTTACTGGAGATCAGTTAAGTAGGTTAACTGGCATTAAAGAAGATAGGTTAGGAGATTTTTTAGACGCTTTAATTGATGAAGGAAAAATAAATTTAAAAGAAGGAACATATTCTCTTAAAGAAACAAACCCAGAAAATTAAATAGATGTTGAAAGATGGAAACGAATGAAAAAAAGGTGGAAGCTATATTATTCTCTGTAGGCAAAGATATTACTACGGAAAGGGTTGCAAGTTTATGTTCTCTTGAAGAAAAAGAAGTTGAAAAAATTATGCATTCACTGATTGCACAATATGCAGAACGGGACCATTCTTTACAAATTGTTAAGAAGGATAATGGTTGGAAATTTACTGTCCGAGATGAATTTGTTCCTTTGGTAAGCAACATTGTTTCCTCAACAGAATTAGAAAAACCATTAATGGAAACTTTAGCAGTAATTGCTTGGAAATATCCTATTGTACAATCTGCAATTATTAAGTTGCGTGGTTCTGGGGCTTATGAACACATGCGTTTATTAGAAGAACAAGGTTACATATCAAAAGAAAGGTTTGGTAGAACTTTTAAAGTAAAATTAACTAAAAGATTCTTTGAATATTTTGATCTACCTAGTGAAGAGGCTAAACAAGCTTTCCTTGAACAAGTTCCAAAAGATGTTTTGGATGAAGCAGAAAATGTAGAAAAGGAAACTGATGAAGTTGAACGGTTGATTGAGTTGGATGAGAAAGAAACAGAAGCTAAAGACGAAATTAAAAAAGCCATGGAAGAAATAAAATAAATCACTCTAATTCTTCTATTATGTTCTCCAGATTTTTTCTTGCCTGATCTATTTTATTTACTTTATTTTTTAATTTGACAATATCACTTTCATCTGCTCTTTTTAGATGTTCTTCTCTTACTACATACCAAGTAATTATTCCTGTGCCAATATCAAACCCGTATACTGGTTGTGGATGCACATAATTTAGGCCCCAATATTTATTTTCGTCAGTTACTTTGCTTACTATACCAACTGAGCCTTCATCAATATAATCATAATCATGTGAAAAAGAGTCACTTCCAGCTGCAGCGTATCCAACTGTTTCAGTTACTCTTAATATGTCTCCAACTTTATACTTTGGTTCTCTAGGTAATGCACATTCTTCAGCATGTTCTTTTGTGTCATAAAGTTTTTTACATTTTGGACACTTGTATTTTGTAATCTCTTCAATTTTCATTTTTTACCTCTTATAATAATTTATATGATTTTCTAGTTGTTTACCAATTTCTGGGAATATCTTATTTGCTAAGGGGATATAAAATCCTTCACAATCTTCAATTTTTCTTTGTATACTTTCAGGGGAGAGTGAGTCAAGTGTAGAAACATTATCTAATGTGTCAACAAGTTTTACTAATTGTGCTGGGCGTCCTGCTGTTTTCAATCTTTGTTTATATTTTTCTCTGTCAACATTTCTAGTAAGTATGTAAACATTTTTTGCGACACTTTTTCCAAAAACCAATTCTATCTCTTCATAACTTAACGTTGTATCTTCTAAGGTGTCATGTAACCAAGCTACACTAAGTGTATTTTCATCATTGATTCCAAATCCCTTCAAATAGTTAACTACATTTTCTGGATGTACAATATAGGGTAAGTTATTTTTTTTCCTGAACTGTCCTTGGTGGAATTTCCAAGCATATTGTTCTGCAACTTTTGCGGTCATTTTTTAATACCTCCTTATTGATATGTTCCTTAAGACCTTACCAAATAAATACTTTAAATTAAGACAAGATAGTTGTAATATTACACATTATAACAAGATTTAAATATTAAAAACAATTATGCTCCAACATGGAAAAAAAATTAACTGCCCAAGGCCCTAAAGATAGAAAGTCTTACACTCTTACCTTGCCTAAGGATTGGATTAGAGATCATAATTTAAGTAAATTAAAATTAGTTTCTTTAGATATTGTTGGTAAAAAGCTAATTATCTCTCCAGAGAAAGAAGTACAGGAAATAAAAGTTATTGATGGAGAAAGTTATAAAGATACACTTGTGAAGGTATTACAATCACTTTATCGTTCTGGAGTTGATGAAATTAAATTATTCTATAAAACTTCACAGGTAGTGAAGAAAGTGACAGATATTCTTAACCGAAAATTGATTGGGTACGAGGTCATTGAACACAATAAGGATTATTTAATCATCAAGGATATTACTAGGGAGTCTCGAGAAGAATTTGATACAATCATTAGAAGAATATTTTTGTTGATACTTGAATTGGTTAAGTCCAATGATGAAAACCAAATTAATAGTATTCATGAGAACATTAAGAAACTAATCAATTATTGTCAAAGGGTACTTATTAAGGAAGGATACTTTGATTATGTGAGGATACCTTTTTACTATCTGTTATTGGATCAATTAGAAAAATTAGCTGATGAATATAGTTGGATTTTAAATGTCCAGAAAAAAAATCCAGAAAACACAAAATTATTGAAAGATATTAATCTTTATTTGAGAAAAGCTTATGAGTTGTATTATCGTTTTGACCCTCAAGAATATAATAAATATGAGTACAAAACTTATCAAATAAAACGTGAAATGAAGTCTATGAAAAAATTGACTGTGGTCGATTTACATTTACATAACATTATTAGGCAACTGAATAGCATTTACGGCAATATTTTTGCTCTTAGAAGTAAACATTGAACTCCTCAGAACCACAATCTTTATAAAGCCCTAAATTCTCTTTATTTTGTTGTTTTATCGACGATAAAATATTTTTACTAATCTTTAAAATGGATGAACCAAATACTGACGAAAATAATACTGAAATTGCTTCAAATGACACAGTTCCGAAAAGTGGCGTTTTTGACAAATTAGTGCCTAAAGTAATTGAAGAAGAGATGAAAATAGCGTACGTTACTTATGCTATGTCTGTCATTGTAGGCCGGGCTTTGCCCGACGTTAGGGATGGTTTAAAACCAGTACATCGAAGAATTCTTTATGCAATGAGTGAAATGGGTATGTTTCATAATAAGCCGTTCAAGAAATGTGCACGTATTGTTGGGGAAGTTTTAGGTAAGTATCATCCACACGGAGATTCTGCAGTTTATGATGCTTTGGTGAGAATGGCTCAACCATTCTCTTTACGTTACCCGTTAGTGAGAGGACAAGGTAACTTTGGGTCTATTGATGGAGATCCAGCAGCAGCTATGAGGTATACTGAAGCTAAAATGAACAAATTAGCTGAAGATATGCTTAAGGATATTAACAAGAATACTGTTAACTTTAAAGAAAATTTTGATGGTAGTTTAAAAGAGCCAGAAGTGTTACCTAACAAACTACCAAATTTATTGATAAATGGTTCAACAGGAATTGCAGTAGGTATGGCTACCAATATTCCTCCACACAATTTAAAAGAAATTTGTGAAGGGATTATTACAACTATTGATAATCCCGAAGTTTCTGTACAGGAATTATTACAAATTGTTCCTGGTCCAGATTTTCCAACCGGAGGAGAAGTTTCTTGCGGTGCTGCATTACATCATGCTTATGCTAAAGGTAAAGGTAAGGTAATTATTAAGTCAATAGCAAAATTTGAGAAAGATAAAATTGTTATTACGGAAGTACCATATATGGTTAACAAAGCAGATTTAATAATTCAAATTGCTGACTTAATCAAAAATAAGAGAATTGTTGGTATTAGAAATATTAATGATGAGTCTGATCGTAGCGGAATTAGGGTAGTTATCGATTTAAAACGTGACGTTGATGCTAATGTCATTTTGAACCAATTATACAAATATAGTAGATTAAAGGTTTCTTTTGGAATTAATATGTTAGCGTTAATTAAAAATCAACCAAAATTATTAGCTTTAAAAGATTTTTTTACTGAACATATTGCACATCGAAAAGTTGTGATTGTACGTCGTACAAAATATGAATTAGATCAGGCACAAAAAAGAATCCACTTATTAGATGGATTATTAATTGCGTTAAGTAATATTGATGAAGTAATTCCAGGAATTAAAAATTCTAAAACTGTTGACGAAGCTAGAGAGTTCTTAATGAACAGTTACAATTTATCTGAAATGCAAGCTAAAGCTATTCTAGAAATGAAATTACAAAAATTGGCTTCTCTTGAACAGGAGAAAATTAAAGATGAACACAAAGAATTATTAGAAAGAATCCGTTCTTTTGAAGGCATATTATCTTCAGAAGAAAAAGTGTTAAGTATGATTAAAGAAGAATTGATTGAAATCAAAGATAATTATGGTGATGAAAGAAGATCTCAAATTGTAGTGGGTGAAGATGAAGATGTTGATATGGAAGAATTGATTGAAGAATCTACTCAAATAGTGACGATGACAAATTCTGGATATGTGAAAAGATTATCTATCGATACTTACAAAACTCAACGAAGAGGCGGTAAGGGAGTTATTGCTACTGGAACAAAAGAAGAAGATTTTGTAGAAAGATTATATGTTACTTCAACTCACGCTTACTTACTTTTCTTTACTGATCTGGGTCAAGTTTATTGGATGAAAGTTTATAACATTCCTGAAGGTAGTAGACAAGCAAAAGGAAAACATGTGTCTAATCTTCTTGAACTTAAAGAAGGTGAAAAAATCACTGCAGTTATCCCCGTAAGAGATTTCAAAGAAGGTTATTTGTTCATGGCCACAAAGAATGGAACTGTTAAAAAAACTGAACTTGAACATTTCTCCCATCCACGTAAGGGTGGTATTAGAGCAATTCATTTAGATGAAAATAATACTTTAGTTGGTGTTAAATATACTTCCGGTGATAAGGAAATAATTTTAGCTACAAGACTAGGTTCCGCTAATCGATTTAGTGAAGCAGCAGTCCGGCCAATGGGCAGAACTGCACGGGGAGTTAGAGGTATCAGATTAAATCCAGGTGATGAAGTTATTGGTATGTTAGCAGCTGATGAAGGAATGAAAATTTTAACATTAACAGAGAAAGGTTATGGGAAAAGAACTTTAGTAAGTGAATATCGTCTTTGTAACAGAGGAGGAAAAGGTGTTACAAACATTAAGATTACTGATAAAAATGGTCCTGTTAAGGCAGTTATGTTAGTCGATGGTAAAGAAGAAATGATGTTAGTTTCTCAAAATGGTATTGGTATTAGAGTTAAATGTGTAGAAGTGTCTGTTATTGGTAGAGCAACTCAAGGAGTAAGAATAATGCGTATGAATGAAAATGATCAATTAGCAGCAGCAGCAAAAATTATTCCTGAAGATGATGAAAATAGTGAAAACATTGAAGATTATGCTGAAAATGAAGAAGAAACTGAAAACAAAGTAAACTCTGAAGTAGTAGAGGGACAAGAAAATAATGAAGAAAGTGATGAACCCTTAGCATCTCAGGAAGAACAAAATCATGATGAATTAAATAACAACGATGATGTTGAAGAGAATAATAATTCACAATGAAACTTTTTATTATTGTTAATTCAGGATTAGAAACAATTGCTCAACAAGAAATTAAAGAATTGATTAATGTTGACGCAAAAATTTACGGATCTTTATTAGAGTTTGAAGTTTCTGATTATCAACAAATTATTTTTTTAATCAAACATTTACAATCTGCTAAAAGAATTACTCTTTCTTTGGGAGAATTTTGTGATTTAGAAAAATTAGAATTGTTAAAATTAGATTTCTCGTTTAAAGATTATTTTTACAATGATGCTTTGTTTAAGATTGAAGTTGATAACGTAAGAGGTAACGAGAACCGTTTAGAAATTGCCAGAAAAGTTTCTGCTCAGTTTTATGATTGTTTAGAAGGTTTAGGTTTAAATTTACAAATGGAGTTAAAACGTCCAGAACTGATAGTTCTTGTGCATGAACATGAAGGAAATTATTTTTTAGGTTTAGATTTGTGTGGTAAAGAAATTAATGCTCGAGATTATCGAGTGTTTACAAATTCTGCTTCTTTTAAAGGAGATTTTGGATATTTTTTTGTACGTAAGTCTGGTTTTAAAGTGGATGAAAAATTATTATGTGTGTTTGCTAAAGACGGCACAATCGCAATTGAGGCAGCATTATATGCTAATCGTTTACCAGTAAATAAGGATTTAAGAAAATTTTCTTATCAAAAATTTCCAGCATTTGCAAATTTAGAAAAACATCTTGAGAATGAGAAAAATAAGAACGTTGTTTATGCGTTTGATGATAGTAAACAAAATTTTACAGCTATGCGTAAGAACGCTACTCTTGCAGGAGTTCAAGATGTATTGGAAACAAGTAGAGTTGGATTAGAGGAGCTTGATGTCAAATTTAAAGAGCAGGAATTAGATCGTCTAGTTATCCAATTAACTACAAAAGATGAAGATAAAATTAATGAAATTTATTATCAAGCAAGTTATGTTCTTAAAAAAGGTGGAACTATGCTAATTATCGCTAGAAAAGTTTTAGATGTTTCTGTTTCTGAAAAGTTTAATTTGATTAATGAAGAAGAAATTAGTAGGGGAGATAGTATACATAAAATCTGGTTGTTAGAGAAGAAGTAAAACAATATTTTTATATAGTTCTAATAATTAATTATATTAAAGATGGTGAGTTGGTCAGAATTAATTGCACGAACTAAACAATATTTACGTTTTGATAGACAGGAACTTGTGGGAATTATTCCCGTAATATTTGTTACTGCGTTTATTTTTTCTTTCCGTGATTGGGGTAGTCCATCTTTTGATTTGTTATTAGGATTAAAAAATTTAGTTTTATTGATTATTGTAGCGGGCGTATCTATATTTTTTAGAGTTGGTTGTCAAAAAGTTTATAGTTTAAGTCAGGGACAAAAAGCAGACTTTAAAGGTTGGTTTCCTGGTTCGGTTATTGCCTTAATAGTGGCTTTTATTAGTTATAGTATCTTTAAATCATTTGGGATTGATTTTCATATTCCTTTAGTACTTGCGGGAACAGTTTCAATTTCTTTCATGACTCGTTTACGTATGGGAGAGTTTAGGTACGGTTATTCTTATGAAGCAGGTGCAGTAGCAGCATTATGGGGGATTTTTGGGAATTTAATCATGGCAATACTTTTTGCGATTGGTGCATTTATTGTTCCTCAAAGTTATTTTTTTAGTAAAGGGATTATCATCAATTTAATCATGGCATTTTGTTCATTAATACCCTTACCACAATTGGATGGGTTAACTTTGTATTTTGGTTCAAAAAACTTTTATATTATGGGCGCTGCCGCAACTGTATTAGCGGCAGTATTGTTAATTACAAGAACTAAAGCAGGATTAATTGTTGCCATTGTTATTGGTTTAATTTCAGCTTTAGTAGCAATTTTAATCGGATCAGAGAAATAAAATGGGACACATAATTTGGGAAGAACAATGGGTAGAGGTATTTTCTATCTTCTTTTTAGTTTCAGGTTTTATCGCTGCAGTTTTATTAAATAATGTTTGGTTAAGTTATTTAACAATTTTTTTAGCAGGTTTAGTTGCTGGAAGAATTTATTACATTAAAAGTTTAAAAGAGCCAACCTTACCATTTATGTTAATTATCATTGGATTCTTTTTAGGATATTGGATTGGTGCAGTTTGGGTAAGCAGGTTAGGAGTATTATTAATTTTTGCCGCGAGTTTTGGGGCTTCATACTACCTACATTTTAAAAAAATAATCGTAATATTTAAAAGTAGGAACTTCGTCAAGTAATTCTATGGAAAAATCCTTTAAAGTTAAAAGTGTGGTGATTAGTAGAAAGCCAGGTAAAGATAAAGATGGATTGTGGACAGCATTCATCGGTCTTTTCGACGAAAATAATCCGCACTTGAAAGCAAAAGAACCGTCTGAAGTTTTAGAAGTTTTAGAAATAGAGAAAGTTAGAATCAAAGAATTAAAAAACATTTCTTACTATTTATTAGGTAATGATATAGTTATCAATGACTTAACAAAGTTAAATGTTGATGTTAAAGAACATATTATGACCTTAACTGGAGACCAAGAACTTTCTAAAGAATAATTACCACTGGTAATTATAAGAGTACGTTTGTAGATATATTTTTCTGTTTACTGCTTCTACCGCTAAAGGTAATTCTTCTATATTTTCAAAATTGTACTGGAAATTAGGCAAATCGGGTACAATTATACTAAATCCTCCTGCGGTTTCTGTTTGTACACCTATTAAATAATTGCGGAAAAGTGAAACTTCATTATTTTGAAGATAAGTAATTAGTGTTTCTTCATTGGGGTTAGTCTCGTTTATTTGACACTGGGATATTGCTACTTTATAATCTTGTAATGATTCTTTTACAAAAGTTTCAATCTCTTCTGTTCTTTCCCACAGTCTGTTAGTTTCTTTCTGTCTTTCCATTTCACGAGCTAACATTAAAATTCCTTGAGTTAATTCGTTTGTGTTTACGTTTTGATAGTTATTTTCTGTTTCCGCTCTTTGTTGAGAAGTACCTGTTAAATTTACACGATGATTACCATAATCTACTCTTTCCTCTATTGTTGTTGTTTGTTGCTCTTCAGCAATATCTTTCTTCTGGTAATCGTTACTAACAACATATATACATAAACCAGCTACAGCAATACTTGCACCCATTAATATCTTCTCTCTTAAACTGCCCATAATTTTTAGTAAGTTAAAAGGTATATAAAACCGTTATGACACATTTTTGGAGTAATCTTTCATAACCATTATAAATCAATTATTCATCGAGAGATTTATGACAAACTCAAACAAAAATGTTTCTAACAAAGTATTAAAAGACGAGATTTTCTCTTCTTTGCAAGAAAATGGACTTATTGGTGAACCTAAGCCAGAATTATTCTACCGACCTACTGACAGATCTCAGACTTATAAAAAAGTGAGAAGATTTATCATGGAACACCGTAAAGTCTTAGGATATACTGGTATAGGTATGGCTGGATTTTTGGCTGCTCTTTTTCCTGAAGCAAGGAAAGTGGCTGCAGGAGTTGCTGGAGTAGGAGTTCTTGGAGCATTAGCTCCTTTAGATAAAATATTTTATCGTAATCCTGGTTTTGTAGCTGCTAGAAAATTCATGAGTACCGATAGGAAATGGGGGGATATGTATGATGCAATCACTCCAAGAGGTCGTAGTGATTTAGATGATTTAGTAGTAATGGCACAAAATTCAAAAGCTGTTGCTCAAGATTTTGGTAGCCCGGATCAACAAAGTGGATATGGTGTTGCTATTGCTGCAATCGCAGACATGTTACATGATGAAAATAGGAAGCTAGGGATTGTCGATAAAGATATTGTTGACTTTACTTTCAGACAAAAATTGCCTGAAAAAGATTGGCAAGCTATGCGTTGCCTTATAAAAAATTACACTTCAAAACAAGCAACTAACATGTTAAGGTCTTATCGATTTGGTGGAAGATTTACCGCTGAAGAGGATAAAGGATTAGAAAGATTACACGAATACTGTAAAGATCACGAATTAACATTAAAGTTAGGTTGTGTAGCAGGTCCTAACATCGGTTCACAGTTAAGTAAAGGCCATATTGTAATTAGTCAAGAAGCACCAGGAGGATCAATAGGTGGTTATATGGGTATACATAGTGAAGGTAAAGATTTTCCTCGTATAACTGCAAAAGGAGATGTAGGTATGGAATTTATGACTAACTGTAGAATGGGTTTCTCTTGGATTAGTGGGGATGTTAAACAAAGAATTATGGAACACGGTAGAGGAGGAATCGTTGGTGTTGAAGGTATTGTTGACAGTCAGGCTTGTGATGATATGACCGATGATCAATGGCCATCCATATTAATTGCTATTGGTGGATTAAATTATGCACTGCACAATGTTGCAGACGGTTTAGTTGTTGCTTTATGTACGAATAACGAATTCAGAACTTATAATGATTTGTTTGGGGAACCGATGGCTTACCGATTTAAAGATGGAGCCATGGTTGAGAAACATAAGTTAGAAGGTAATGCCCTTACAGCTAGTATCCCTCACATTAAAGGTTATATTGATGAGTGGGCAGACGTTCATCAGAGGTAAAAATGACATTGGAAGGAAATTTAGGACCGATTCGGGCAAGAAATCTAAACATTGGGGATACAGTAATGTTTAACCCAGGTAGGGGAATTGTAATTCCAAATTTAAATCCTGGACAGATTTATACTCTTAAAGAAATTGATTATAAAGGAAATAATTCTGAAGAGAAAAGAGATATGCGAACAATATTTACACTCGAAGAATATGAAAGTCCTTTGAATTGTCTTTGGTTTAAATTACCTGAATAATTAGAAAGTGCACTTGAATGGTTTAAAGTACAATAATAAATATATACTATTTCTTTTTTTTAATTTGTATGCACTTAAATGTTGAAATAAAAGCACGTTGTTCTGATCCTCAAAGGGTTAAAAAGATATTGGAATCTCGTGGTGCGGAATATAAGGGACTTGACCATCAAATTGATACTTATTTTAATGTTCAAAATGGAAGATTAAAATTAAGAGAAGGGAACATTGAAAATAGTTTAATCTTTTATGAAAGAAGTAATCAAGAAGGTCCAAAAGATTCAAATGTAGTTCTTTACCATACTTCTGGTGTGGGTTTGAAAGATGCTCTTTTAGGTTCTTGCGGCGCTTTAGTTGTTGTTGATAAACAAAGGCACATTTATTTTATTGATAATGTAAAGTTTCATATTGATGAAGTAAAAGATTTAGGAAGTTTTTGTGAGATTGAAGCTATTGATAAAAGTGGTGAGATTGGTAGGGATAAACTTTTACAACAATGTCAAGAATATATGACTGTTTTAGGTATAGGAGAAGCCGATTTAATATCTCATTCTTATAGTGATTTATTAAGTGAATAAAAAAGTTTATATATCTAAAAGAATCTCTTAGAAGTCATACATGGCTATACTAAATTTTAAAACTGCATTTAATTATCCTTTTAATAGAGCAAAAGGTATGTGGAATATTTTGTGGTTTCTATTACCTATTCTTGGTTGGTTTGCTTTAGGTGGATATGGTGTTAGAATTATACAAGAATTTAGTAAAGGCAAATTTAAGAAATTACCACTCTTCAAATTTAAGAGTGATTTAAAATTAGGATTTTTTATGTTTCTAAAAGCTATTCCTTTTTTAATCGCTTATGGAATATTTATTGGTATTCTTTCCATAGTAAATCCATCATTAATGCTTGTACGTATTTTTATGGAAATATTTGTAATTCCAATATTAGCTATACATTTTATGAATAAACAAACAGTTGCTTCTTTCTTTGAGTTTAATATTTTAAAACCAGTCTTTACTAATCTAGGAGATTATATTATGGCTTTATTGAAAAGTCTTCTGTTAGGTGTAGTTTTCTTTGTTATGAGTATTATTTTGGTAGGTATACCTGCAGGACAATTTACAAAGAATATCTTTTTAGCAGACTTCTATAGAAGAAAAATAAAATAGTTACTTTAAACCTATACTTTCGCTACTGAATTATAGAAATTTTTAAATAAATGCTTATGGATCAAGTTTTATGAAAAATTTTTGTCCGCCTATTGCATTTTTGGGGGTTTGTGATAGGGCTGCCCATATGGTTCAACCTCCCTCTATAGTAAGATACAATTTCCAAGGGGTATCAAATTACATATTTTCTATTGTTTTCCCTATGAATTTAAAGGACCTCTACTTTCTATTTTCAATCTATGATCCATCTCATTCCGAAGGGAAAAAAATAAATGTTATTGATTCAAAAAATCAACGAATTATGAGTATAAATATAACTACAAATGAGACGAATAATACTTCAAAAGAAAAATTAAAAGAAAGTAAAAAACACTTTACAATTCCAATAAATAATTTTCCTCATTCTATAATATTCCCATACAAGGTAGATATTGATGCCGTTATTAGAAAACCAACAACATTAAAAATCTATTTGGAAACGTCCACCGCAAATTTACCTATTGGTTGTGTGGGATTACATTACGCTAAAGCCCAACCTTTTACCACAGAATACAAGGAAGCAATTAGATCTAATCCCTTTGCTGCTAAGGATGTTAGGATGCTAATAAAATGTAATCTATGTGGTAGTGAAATAAAACCATATGTGTCTCTAGATCCCGTAAAAGAATTGGAACATGAGGGAAATGTTTGGTTTCAGTCTTTACCTAGTTATTTTAAATGCAAATGTGAAAAAACAAAAATCAATCTTAATTATATAAGAGAAAATATGCATGCACTGTTAGGTAATGTGAAAAGAAGTTCAAGCAACGTTTCATTTACTTCTCTCTATGATGAAGACGCCCTTCAGGATATTTGTCACAGATTTAAACAACTTATTGATAGCAATCCTCTAGAAGAAAGGGTTCAAAAGTTTATAGAGAAGAATCAAGTTATTCTACAAACTTTTTCTCCAGAGCGATTGTTCTTTAAAAAGCCAATTCTGACATTTTTTGAGACTGATTTTTGTATTGTTAATAGCAAGAAAGAATTAATATTCATTGAAATCGAAAAACCAGAAACTCCCATTATGAAACAAGATGGTGGAATGAGATCTGAGATGCAACATGCAATTAACCAAGTAAGAGATTGGTTATTTACATCAAAGGAAGAAAGAACATCAGTATTAAAGTGCATTGGTTTGAAATCTGAAGACATAAATAAAATTCGAGGGGTTGTTATATTAGGAAGAGATCAGGGGTATGATTTAGAAAAACTAAGAAAACTGAAAGGACACCACTTGGGAGAGGTTGAATTCTACACATATGATGATATTATTTCTACACTTACTAATTTAATTAGGCAGATGAGAAATCTTTAATACGTTAATTTTCACATTAATAAAATTAGATCTCCTACACAATGACATTATATTCTCGTGGATTCATCTTCGACTGAGCATCAACTTTGTTGAATACATAGGTAAGATCTATTTTTAGTAGTTTCTAAAATGTAGATTAAATCACACAAATCAATTAATAATTCTTTATATTTTAATGCAAAATGTCATTTTGGAGTTTTATTAAATCATTGATTGTAGTTGAAGCCAAGGATGTGCCAAAGCAAATTAGAGCATTTGGATTTTTCTTTATTTTTCTAGCAATTATAGCACCATTAGCCTCTTGGTATATGGGAGTAACATTACATGACAGATATGTAAATACCGAAATTTCCTTGCACGAGCTAGAATTAGAAAATTCTTCAAGTATTGAAAAAATTAGACAAATACAAAACCTAAGATATCGGGACGCTTATAATTTTATGAAAAATTCTTTAGATTATGTTCCTATCTTTATTTTTTCTGGTTTGTTTTGTATTTTTTTAGGTAATTGGTTAGAATTTGGAAGAAATAAAAAAAAGAAGAGTGTAAGTAAGACCAAAACTAAAAATTTAAGAGTGTTGAGAAGTTTGGGTTTGGCTTTGCTTATTCCAGTTACTTGGTTTGGTGAAAAATGGTTTAATACTGTATCTGCATGGCATTTTCCATTTGATCTATTAGGATATATTGGTATTACTTTATACCTATTTATGACAATCTATCTATTCATTGGCGACTTGTTGGAGCACATTTAGTTAGAAACTACATTAATAAAATAATCAAGCTTTATTGAGCATAACAATCGTTATAGTACATTCTTAATATTTCTCACTAATAACAACCACATTCTATCATAATCAAAGCACCACTGGACAACTGGACAGCTGCGGGGAAAGTATTTAAATGAGCTAGTCTACGTAATTACTGCAATCAAAAACTGGTTGCGACCCTCACTGGTAACATAATCGGTTATCAGTTGAAATAAAATGCGAAAGCAATGAGGTATATAAAATGGATAAAACAGAAGTAGTACAAAAAGAAGGTAACTTGCCTGAAAAAAAGTTTAGGGCAGGAGCTGTTTCTGCAACAGTTTGGAAAAATAAAGCTGAGAATGGAGAGTATAGAACTATCTCCATTGAAAGAAGCTACACCGATAAAGAAGGTAATTGGAAATCTACCAATTCTTTGAGAGTAAACGATTTGCCGAAAGCAAGTGTAGTTTTACAAAAAGCGTACGAGTTTCTTGTTTTTAATGAACAGGAACTGTTTAAAGGAGGTAATTAAAGATGTCTAAAGATAAGAATATTGAAATTATTGAAAGTACTGAGGGTGTTCCTCCAGTTGATAATGAAATAGAAATCACTACATCAGACGATGTTAAAATTAATACTAAACTTGAACCTGAAACTAAAAAACCTAAAGAAAAAGAAAAGAAAATTCAAGATCTTCCAGGAGTGGGAGCAGCAACTGCAGAGAAGTTAGATTCTGCAGGTTTTAAAGATTTAATGTCTGTTGCTGTAGCTACTATTGGCGAGTTAGTTGAAACTGCTGGAGTTTCAGAAGCAGTTGCCAGAAAAATGATTAATGCTGCTCGAGACAGTATGAAAATGGGTTTTGAAACTGGTATGGACATATTAGAGAAACGTAAATTTGTTTCTAAAATATCAACAGGTTCAGAAAGTTTTAACAAATTAATGGGTGGCGGTTTTGAAACTGGGGCTATAACAGAATGTTTTGGTGAGTTCGGTTCAGGAAAAACTCAAATTGGCCATATCTTGGCTGTGAACACGTTGAAAGATGATCCTGACGCTGTTGCTGTTTATATCGATACTGAAAACACTTTTAGACCGGAAAGAATTATGCAATTAGCGGAAGGTGTAGGAATTAATCCTGAAGATGCGTTAAGCAGAATTATGGTAGCGAGAGCTTACAATTCTGATCATCAGATGTTATTAACAGAAAACGTCGATTCTTTGATTATTGAACAAAAGAAAAACGTTAGATTGGTTGTTATCGATTCTTTAACATCTCACTTTCGAGCAGAATTTATTGGTAGAGGCACATTAGCAGAAAGACAACAGAAATTGAACCGGCACATGCATGCTTTAGCTAAAGTTGCTTCAACACATAACATTTGTGTATATGTAACTAATCAAGTAATGGCTAAACCTGACCAATTTTTCGGTGATCCTACCGCTTCTATTGGTGGACATATCGTAGCACATGCGTCTACTTTTAGAATTTATCTTAGAAAAGGTAGAAAAGGTTCAAGGGTAGCTAAGTTGATTGACGCTCCGAACTTGGAAGATGGAGAAGTTGTTTTTAACGTGACAACTCCTGGATTGGAGGACCTAAGTTAATTTTTTTTATATTTTTTATACAAAACATTTATATACATTGCTTCTAAATTATTGTTTAGGTTATGAATAGTAATAAAATAAATAAATTTTCTGTAACGGTGCTAGCTTTATGTTTTTAAATAATAATTCTAATAAATCCAAACTTGGAGGTAAAATTAAATGAATGAGAATAGAGATGCTCCTGTAAGAGAAGGAGAAACGTATGATGTAAGTATCAACTCAGTTGGTGCAAAAGGTGATGGGATTGCAAAAGTAAAAGGTTTTGTTTTATTTGTCGCTGGAGTTAAGAAAGGCGATTATGTAAAGATCAAAATTAATAAAGTTTTGAAAAATTCTGGTTTTGCTGAAGCGGTTCAACAATTAGAACGGCCAAAAAGAGAAAAAAAGTTTGAAACTGTTAATGTTGACGAACTTAAAGAGCAAGAAGAAGAACCGGAAAGTGAATATGAAGACACCGATGATTTTGGTGAAGAGTTAGACGAAGAATAATCATATATACTGTAACTTGTTTATTTAGTTTTCTTTATTGAAGTATCTAAAAGTATATAAAGGTAGAAGATACTCTGTTTTTTATAAAAAATTGGTGGTGTTTCTAAATGACAAACAGAATAAATAAAACTTATGTGCTTACTGCTGCACAGGCTCTAAATTCTACTGATCCTAATAAAGGTGCTCCTAACAAATCTTTAATGAAAGGTGTAGAACGTTACGTTAAAGATCATGATGCAGAATTAATAATTTTAACCATGCGTGGTCAAACAGCTCGTGAAATTGATTTGCATCCTTATTTTCAGACAAGAGATGATATTTATTGGCCTGAAGAAAGAAATATAAAATTAAACAATAACATTATGGTTTCTGATATGGTTGTACCGCCACAGAACGTTGATCCTACAACCGGCAGAAAAAGATTTCCTCAACGTGAACAGTCAATGGTCATCGGACATACTAAACAAAGGTTTCTTACAATTCCAACAAGTAATTATAAATTACCAAAAATTCTTGCTTCTACAGGAGCGATAACTCATCCAAATTATAGTGAAGCTAACCACCGAGGAGATGTTGCTGGAAGAGATCATATTTATGGGATGTTAGTAGTAGAAATTATTGACAACACCCATTATAACATTCGTAATATCAGGGCTCAAAAAGATGGGAAGTTTATAGATTTAGGAATGAAATATAATCAAGGTAGGAAACCAACTAAAGCTAATGTTGAAGCTTTGGTTTTAGGAGATCTTCACATTGGTGATCATGACGAAAAGGCGATGAAGGCTAGTTATGAAATGATTGACCATCTTAATCCTAAAAGACTATTTTTACATGACGTTGCTAATATGCATAGTGTTAATCCTCATGAAAGAGGACAATTAATACGGGGTATAATTGAAAGTAAAAAAGGACGTCGTAGTCTTGAAGAAGAACTTAAACTTGACCATAAACATCTTTGCAAATTGGCTAAAGCAATGGGGAAAAGAGAAGTAAACATAGTTTTTTCTAACCACGACGATTTCCTTTATCGTTATCTTAACGATAGTATGTTCTTAAAAGATAGTTATGAAAATTGTGCATTAGGATTAAAATTAATACAACATGCAGTTGAAGGAGAAAATCCTTTAGAGGCAGGAGTAAAGATGATGGGGGATGTTCCATCAAATATAAGATTCCTTAAACTTGATGACGATTATAAATCGTGGGGATGGCAATTAGCTAGTCATGGTCATAAAGGTAATTCTGGTGCACGAGGTAGTACTGTGGGAAAAGAGTTAGCGCATGGTAAAAGTATTACTGGTCACTCACATAGTCCAGAAATACTGCGTAATACTATTGTAGTAGGATCAAATACGATTCAATCCGATTACACTAAAGGGGGCGGTTCAAGTTGGATGCCTGCCAATGCTGTTCTTTATGAAGGTGGTTTAGTTCAATTATTACCTATCATTGACGGTAAGTGGATGATGAAACGATAATTTTTTTTTAATGATTCTTTACACAAATTTTAAATAACCAATATTCTTACCAATCAATAAGAGAGGTGATTAATTATGTCTTATGTTGCTTGGTTTAAAGATTTGAATAAAGATTCCATTGATGTTGCTGGTGGTAAAGGTGCAAATTTAGGTGAAATGATCAATAACGGTTTACCTATACCTAACGGTTTTTGTGTTACTGCTCAAACTTATAAAAAGTTTATTGAGATTACGGAAATAAAAACAAAAATTCAACAATTTCTTGAAGGGTTAGATATTGAAGATACAGAAAAATTACAACGTGTAGCTAAAGAGATCCAAAACTTAATCCAGTCTACTGAAATTCCTGAAGATGTTAAAGAAGAGATTATGGACAATTATGAATTGTTAGGTGCGGGAAAAGATGCACACGATTTAATTGAAGCTAAAGAAGAATTTGTGGCAGTAAGATCTTCAGCAACCGCAGAAGATTTACCTGACGCAAGTTTTGCTGGTCAACAAGCAACGTTTCTTAATGTTAAAGGTAAAGAAAATGTGGTTAAGGCAGTAAGAGCTTGTTGGGCTTCTTTATATACTGCTAGGGCAATTTATTATCGGGAAAAGAATAATTTTGAACATGCAAAAGTTTTCATTTCTGCAGTTGTACAAAAAATGGTAAATTCTGACCGGTCAGGAATTATGTTTACAATTAATCCGGCTACAAACCAAGAGAACGAGATTGTTATTGAAGCTGTTTACGGTTTAGGAGAGATGATTGTGGGTGGAGAAGTTAATCCAGACTTTTATTTGGTTGGAAAAGAAAACAGAGATATCAAAAAGATTGAAGTGCGTAAACAAGATATTGGTTTGTTCAGAAATGAAAATGGTGAGAATGAGAAACAAGATATCCCTGAAAAAGAAAAAGAGATGCAAGTTATCAATGATCAAGAAATTAAAGAGTTGGCAAGGCTTGGAAAGAAAATTGAAGCACATTACGGTAAACCACAAGATATTGAATGGGCAGTAGAAAAAAATGAAATTTATATTGTACAGTCAAGAGCGGTAACAACATTTAAACCGCAAGAGTGTAAAGAAGATAACGAAGTTTGTGAAGAGGAAGCTAATATTTTGTTAAAAGGGGAAACTGCTTCACGAGGAGTTTATTCTGGGAAGGTAAAGATTATACACAACCCTTCTGAACTTAACAAGATTGAAAAAGGTGACGTTTTAGTAACTTCTATGACTACTCCCGATATGGTGCCGGCAATGCAAAAGTCTGGAGCCATTGTAACGAATGAAGGAGGTATGACTTGTCATGCGGCCATAGTTTCAAGAGAAATGGGTATACCATGTATTGTAGGTACGGAACATGCTACGGATATATTAAAAGAAGGACAAGAAATTACTGTCCACGCTACTAGGGGAATTGTTTATGATGGTAAGGTTGAAACTAAAATTGAAGAAACTACTACTACTGTTGTAGGGAGTGGAGAAGAACTCGTTACCGCTACAGAGATTAAAGTTATTATGGATCTTCCTGATTTAGCTGAGAAAGCCGCTGCTACGAATGCTGATGGTGTTGGTTTAGTTCGTTTAGAGATTATGATTGCTAACGGTAAAATTCATCCTGCAGAATATATTCGTCAAGGTAAGGAACAAGATTATGTTAATTTATTAAAGGAAGGTGTTGGTAAGATTGCTCGTGCATTCACCAATAAACCGGTTTGGGTAAGATGTTCCGACATTAGAACAGACGAGTATCGTAACTTAGAAGGTGGAGATAAAGAACCGAGAGAAACAGATCCAATGATTGGCTGGCACGCTATCCGTAGATTGTTAGATGAACCAAAAATATTACAGGCAGAGTTTAGGGCAATTAAAGAATTGCACGATGAAGGAATGAAAAATGTAGGCGTTATGTTACCTTTTGTTATTAGGGTTGAAGAAGTACAGAAAGCTAAAGAAATTTTGAAAGAAATTGGTTTAGAACCTTGTAAGGACATTGATTTTGGTGTAATGATTGAAACGCCAGCATCTTGTTGGATCATTGAAGAGTTATGTAAAGAAGGAATTGACTTTGTTTCTTTTGGAACTAACGATTTAACTCAACTTACTTTAGGTATTGACCGTAACAATCAAAAGATAGCTAAACTTTTTGATGAAATGCATCCGGCAGTTTTGGGAGAGATAGCTAAAGTTGTTAAGGTTTGTCAAAAATATAATGTTAAAACTTCTATTTGTGGACAAGCAGGTTCTCGTCCCGAAATGGCAGAGTTTTTAGTACATCAAGGAGTGGGTTCTATTAGTGCTAATTGTGATGCAGTACATGAAATTAGAAGAGTTGTTGCTAGAACTGAGAAGAAATTGATGTTAGATGCTGATCGGGAAGAGTTGGAGAAAAAAGAAGAATAATAAGATTTTATTTTTTCTTCTTAACAGGTATTCTAGTAAATTTCTTACATTCTAAACAGGAAATGATCACTTTACCGTCTCTTGTTCTGACACGAGCATTAACACCATGTTTGATATATTTATAACAATGTTTACAGAACCTTCTTTTCAGTTCTAAAGGAATTCTGATTTTAACTTTCATAGCAATCTTTCTGGCTAATGTAACGTAACGGTTAGCTAGTGCTTTATTTTGAGAAAACACCTTACCAGCTTCTAGAAATAGTATCTTAATTCGTTCATGAGCAATTTCTTTTTGTTTAGTTTTAGAGATAATTGGCTTTGACATAGTTATAATAATAATCTAATTAGTTATAAAACTTTTCCAGAGAATAGAAATGTTTATATTATTATTTTACTTAACAATAAATATGACATTAGATGATCAAATTAGGGATTTAGAGGTATTTACTGTTAGTGATCAATTATATGACACTTTTCAGGATCCACCTTTACCAAAAATGTGTTTTTTGAAAAAAGCTTATTTAGTAGTGCAATGTAAATTAATGTCTGCATTTTATAATGTAGTGTTAAAAGACATACCTGGTTTTCGTGATCCTTATGCTAATTTAAGTAAAGAAGAAAGAAACCAAGAATTTGGTATATTTCTTAGAGGAAGATTTGTTACTTATGCAGATAACGCAGCGGATAAAGGAAAAACAAAATTAACCATCATGGAAGATTATAATTTTCATCCTACATTAAAAGAAACGTTAGTAGAAACGCTCTTACATGAATCCGATAACCCTTGTTATAATCAATTAGCAAGAGAATTCTATCAATGGTCTGAAAAGCATCCAGGTAATGATCCCAACGGAATAGATTATATTACTTCTGAAGGTAATGTTGAGTTAGACTTTACTAGAAGGAAAGAAAGGCATGATCAGGAAGAAGAGGAAGCAAGAAAAAATAATAAACCCAGAAATAAATTTATAATAATTAGAGAATGAGAGGAAGACCAGTAAGAAGTGAAATTAGGCAGAACATAATTGAGATATTATTCTACTTAGGTAAAGGTTATGGTTACCAAATTTGTAAACTGTATCAAGAAATATTTCCTGAAGTGACTCAAAGAAGTATTTATTATCATCTTAAAAAAGGTACACAAACCAAAGAAATTAATATTAATAAGGTTGTTGAAGAAACGGGCGATTTTTCTTGGGGAAACAGTGTTGAGAAAATTTATTATGAATTGGGAGATAATGCTGAACCTAAAGGAGAAAAAAGAGTAAAAAAATTCTTAAAGAAACTCGGGAAAGTTTAAACACCAAACAAATTACTAATCCAAGGATATAGTAATGTTAACAATAATACTAATAAAAAGAAGAAACTAATTTTACGGAAACTTTTCTCACCTTTTTTATTTCCCCTAACACGATGTAGTGTAATTTGTAACATTCTACCACCATCAACAATTGGTAAGGGTAACAAGTTAAACAGTCCGATTCCTAAACTTAGTAGATATAACCAGAAAAAGAATCCTTTCCCACCGTTAGCCATACCATTAAACCACTCTAATGTATAATAGGCAACTTTACCAATTCCGTGAGTATAAGTTTCTTTAACTTGAACTTCATTTCTGATTTGTTGAATACCCATAAAACTTCTCTCTGAATCAGCAGGATTTGCAGCTAAAACTAATTCGTAATCACCTTGCTCAGTGTTTACAATAACTTTTTCTCCGGGCGCTGTACAAAATAAATTTTCACTAAACTCTTGAAATTGTAATGTTTCTTCACCGTTAATTCCAGTAATGCTAGTTCCTGGAACGATTCCTGCTTCTGCAAACGGGAAAGAACCATCTACATATTCGTCAAATGTAAATCCGGTTGGTTCAACCATACCTTGTTGTAAAGGTAAGAAAACAAAACTTAACAATAATAATGCTAACACTCCCAAAATAATGTTTGAAAATGGTCCAGCAGCAAGAACAGAATATTGAACAATATCTTTTTCTTTAGACATTTTCTTTTCATCCGGTTCTACAAACGCTCCAATGATCGGACCTAATAAAACAATACCTGTATTTTTAACATCTAAACGATGAGCTCTAGCAACAATACCATGAGCAAATTCGTGTATTAAAGCGATAAGGAATATAGCAATTATCCAATACCAGAATGGTAAGATACCTATACCCGGAATGTTTATTCCTGGTAAAACTAAAGAAACTCCGGGTGCACTTGCTGGAGTAAATATTTGTTGATAAAGAATCTTAATCAGAAAATAAGATATCACTGCTAAACCTAAATATCCTACCCCTACTCCAATATATCCTAAAAGAATTATCCATTCACGAAATTTATCTGCACATTTGTTAATAAATTTTAATCCAAACTTCATTCGGTAAAGAATAATAACTTTAGCTTGATAAGTTAGGTTTTTTCTTTTAATGTAAAAAAACACAGCTATTAATAAATAGAATAAGAAAATGTATTTGTACTCTAATACGAACGATAATACTGAAAACATCTATCAACCTTTTATTGTTTATTTCTTTCTTTTAGGTCTTAGCTTTTTTGCACTACATTTACGACAACTAATTTTTTTTTGTGCTACTTTTAAGCTCGGTGCCCTAATTTTAGATTTACAAGTCCTACATACAAAAATATTTTTTTGTTTCCTAGCGATTGCTTCTTCAAACTTAGCCATTTTAATTCTCCTTTAAAGTTAATTTGCTTTAACTTGTTTAATTATTTTCATGCCCATGATTTCCCAATAAAGTACTTCTACTCCTTCCTTAATTTCACTTTTTAGTTCTTCTGGGATATCAAGATCAAAAGTTTCATAACTTTCTGAATCCATAACATTAACTTTGTTTCCTGCTAATGAAAGCACTTGAGCATTTTTCTTTTCAACGATTGGTGCTTCAACTTTATCATGTCCAGGCATAATGATGTTTCTTTTTTTCTCATCAAGCATACCCACTGCAGTTAAGTTAACTTTAGCGTGACCGTGTTTTCCAGGACGGGAAGTTGAAGTGTCCGTAATCTTACAGGGAGATCCATCAATAATTATTGTATCTCCTTTCTTTAAAGTTCCTACACTTACTAATTTTTTTTCATACATTGTGACCCACCTACTTATTTATTAATCGCAAGTAATATGTCCTTGCTTGTAACAGTTTTTCTTCCTGCATGTTCTGCTAATTGTTTAGCTTCTTTGCTTATTTTTAAAGCTTGCTCTTCTAACGTTTCTGCCAGCGCCCCTTTAGCATCATCAGAAACTCTCATTGCTCCCGCTTTCCTGATAATCTGATCCATGGCGTTATGCGACAGAAACCCCTTTTTAGCCATAGCAAATGAAAACAGGGATTTATTTTTAAATATATCGGAATTATTAACGTAATTAGCTTAAAAAAAGCGCCATAATCCTTTTTTCTTTTTCTTTTTAATAATCACATTAATTTCTTTCTCAATTTCTTTTTGGTTTGGATATAATGACTCTGCTCTTTTAAAATCGGGTGTATGAAAATAACTTCTTCCATTTTTGTACTTAAATTTCTGATGTTTGTGTAATAATTCATGATACATCAAATAATCCAATATTTTAATTTCTGCTTCTTGAAAAATTGAAGATACCGTTACGGTATCATTATGAAAATTATATGATGCTAATTTTCTTTTTGAATCCATTCCCCACTTCAAATTGGGCATTTCTAAAGAATTTGAAAAAAACTTTTCATTTACACGTAAAAATGATTTTTTCAATTCTGGGTTAATATTTACCTTTGGGATAAGTAAAGGGATATTTCTAACAAAATTATTGTACAATTCAATATTGGGGGTGTTAATCTTTTTACTGAACAGTTTATTCAAAAGTGATTGAACTAAACCAATTTTAATCTCTTGATCAATATCTTTCCATTGTAAGTTTAAATTGATAGATATTTTTTGATTAGCTAATTTAACATTAGCGTTAAAATCAGAAAGTCTTCTATTATATTGTAGTTCAGTTTCAAATTTTAATTCTTTATCAGGTAATAACCGTTGAAAAGAGTCTTCTATAAGGTTCATTTTGATCGTTTAAGAATTTTTACAATTCCTTTATTAGCGTCTACTTCAACTAAATCCCCATTATTTAGTGTTCTTGTAGCGATACTAGTTCCAACAATACAAGGTATGCTCAATTCTCTTGAAACTATGGCTGCATGACAAGTAATACCACCTTCATCAGTAATGATAGCGGCAGTTTTTCTCATTGCTATAATAAACTCGGGTGAGGTCATTGAGGATACTAAAATCTCACCTTCTTTCATGGAATCAAAATGTCTTGCTCCAGATAATATCCTCACTTTTCCAACAGCTTTCCCTCTGCTAGCAACCATACCTTTAAACTCCGTTATTCCTTTGTTAACCTTAATTGAAGTATATTTTTTTATTATTTCGTTTGCTTCTTCTCCGTTATGATAAGAAATAGTATTAGTCTCTTCATTATAATAAGAGAGATATCCTTTTTTTCTTTTTTCTAAATCAACTTTTTTATTTTTTTCAGCTAGCTCATTTAATTCTGGGGGATTGTACATTTCAACTTCTTCAATTGTAAGATTATTTCTCTCTGCAATCTCTTTTGAGATGTGATTTATAACATGTAAAGCCATGAAAGTATATTTTTTTCTTAAATCCTGCCACCAAATAGAAAAACTTAATTTTGAAGCGATATTCATCAAGTTCTCATCAACAGAAAATTTCTTTTTTATCTCTTCTTTTTTTAGTTTAGTTTTGGACGTATAATTGTTAATTTCATTAATTTTATCTGTTGATAATTTTGATAGTCTTTCTTCAAAGTAATTGAGATTAAGAAAATTAATCATCCCATAACTATTATTTATCCAGAAATATTTTTTAACATGTTCCTTTATATCTCCTGTTAAAAGATCTCTCTCTTCTACCTGGTAAAATGATAATTTTTCCGGAGCAGTTAGTGCTTCAAAAATTTCGTTAAAGTGATTAGGGTGTCTCTCCTTAATTAATTCTATTATTATTTTTTCTCCGCCCCAATTGGATATCTCCGATATGAAACCATAAATCCAGAATTCTTCATAAATCTCGAAAAAATCTTTTAATTCTTTATTTAATTCTTCTTGAGATAATTTTGATAAATCGTAGTTTCTGTGTTTATAACATAATTCTTCTACTTTTTTAGCAAGCACTTCCCAATAATCATATGTCTCTTGACTTTTTTCTATGTTCAAGATATATTCTTTAAATAATTCTTCTCCATGTTTTCTTAATTTATCATTTTCCAGAATAACTAATATTTTACTGTTTTTTGTATGGATAAAAAAGTCAGGCCAAGATCTCTGTAACTTTTTCTTATAACTAACAGCGAAATCTACAAAAGATTCAATATAAAGTATTTTTCCATCAACCGGTCCCCACTTGAATAATTTTTTCTTTGGATCAATCATTCTTCTAATCAATTTCGTATCTTAAGATAGCAGCGTAACCACCTAAATCTCTGAGTTGTACACCTTCACGAGTTTCAGTAGAAATAATTTTTACTTTTGCTCCACCAGTCTCTGCTTTCTCTTCTATTTCTAAAATTTTATCTTCAGGAATAATTTCAGAAATTAACAATACATCTACTGCTGCCATATCTAAAGCTTTGAGTACTTGTTGTTCTCCGTAAGAAACTTTTTTAGGATTATCTAACATATGTTTAAAGAAATCTTGCATAGCTTTCTTTTCTCTAGTAACTTCTTCCTCAGCCAGCAGATCAGCAGATCTTTCTAATAATTCTTGTAAACCAAAATCTCCAGTATAGGATAAGTCTTTTGTACCAATAATTCTTTTTTTAACATCGCCGGTAAGGTAATCTTTATTCATAAAGTCCGACACAGTTGTACCTGGTCCACCAATAATAATACCTTTTAAGTCGTTTCCTAAATGTAGAAATTGTTCTTTCATATATTCTGCAATCTTTTTGAAATGATCTTTAGCAGCACCTTCCCTGATTCTAGCGAAACGTTGAGCACTTTGACCACCAGCACGAGTTTTACCTGGAACTTCTGAATGAGTTTTTTGTAAAGGAATAATAGTTTTACCTTTTAATAAAGCTAAAGTGGCATCTCTTCTGTCCATAACTACAAGACCGTAAACTTCTTTGTCTAACATCATTTCTTCAAGAATTTCTGTTACAAAATGTTTATCACACCTATAAATTCGCGTATTTAATGGTACGGGTGGTTCGATACTCCAAACTTTCATATCTTGTTTACCTTCAGTAGCGGCAACATTTCCAGAAAATACTGCTAATCCATGGTCAGGAGTTTTCTTAAAATTTCTTAAATGCTGAATCATTTTTTCAAGTGCTGATTGAACATTTTTTCTTGTAGCAGCAGATTTAATGTTAGAAGCTGTACCTTGTTCTTCACTCAAATGGTTAATTATTTTACTTAATTCGTACCCTGTAGGGATGTAAACTGAAACAAACTCTGTATGTAGAGCCTTATGGCTCTTTAAATCTTTAACCAGTTTCTTTAAATGCAATTTTTGTTGTGCGGTTAGCGCAGCCATATTACTTGATTATAATATCTACTTTATAAATATTTAGAGAATTCAACTTACTAAATCTTAATTTTTTTCTTAATTTCTTCCAATATTTTCTTTTGAGTTGATTTTTTACTACTATCAAAAGTGAGTATCTTATGTCCTTTTTCTTTAGCTTCATGTAAACAAATTTGAAAAATCTCTACATCCAAATTCTCGCGGATTTTTCTCTGAGAATACTTTCTTTCTTGCATACGTTTTTCTAATTTTTTTAAGTCTGAACAAGTCATAACTATACAAAGATCTACTTTCTTTGGTGATAATAAATGGCTAATGTGGGTATCTATAATTAATCCTTTTTTAACTTCATTAATTTTTTCTTCTACCAATTTTTCAAATTTGATAAAATCAATATCATAACATTTTGCAGAACGATCGTAACCAGTACTAATTTTTTTATAGTGTTCATGCAAATCTAATCTCTCAAATCCTAACTTTTTCTCTAAGAATTCGGTTAAAGTGGATTTACCAGTGCCGGGAGTACCAGAAACAATGATTATTTTTTTCTTAGAAATCATTTTTTTTAACTTTTTCCTTATGGCGATGAGTATGGTGACGCATTTTACTAATTTTCTCAAATATTTTTTTATGCAAAATTGATTCTAATATTAAAATTATTAAGAATAGTATTAGAGCATAACCTATCAACATGAACAAATCTATCCAAATTGAACTTAATGAAGAATTAAATACTAATAATTCTTTAACCAATTTCTCTGCAATTACAAACGGGTTAAAATAAGTAAGTCCTCTTAACATGGGGGAGATACTTTCTATTGGTAAAATCACTCCCGAGACAAACATTAACAAACTTCCTAAAGAAATTGAAGCTAAAACACCAGTTTCTTCCGATTCAAAGATGTATCCTATGGCCATTCCTAAGAAAGTAAATACCGAAGCAGAAATAAATAGTACTAAAGTTAATGAGAATAAAAGTGAAGCAATATTACTAATAAAAAATAGTGCCACTAACAGTATCACAAAAATTTGGATTAAAACTAATATTAAATTAGTTAGGTAAATTGAAATGATAAATGTATGTTTCTTAATTGGGATAAAATAATTACGATGGAATGCAGGACTGTGTTTCTCCATCATTACCAATGTTGTACCTAAAAGTAACGAGGAAAACATGATTACCAAAATTATTAAAGCTGGAAAAGTATAACTTAAATAAGTTTCTCCTTTACCTACATTTTCAATTTTTGTTATTAATGGAGAAACTAGTATCCCTGCTTCAGTAACTTTTTGTTCTTCTAAATTAGTGTGTATTTCGTTGAGTGTAGTTTTAATATTTTCAACAGAAGCTATACTTTCACTTAGTGTAGTGGCAATATTGGTTAAATCTGCAGTAGTGGTGCTAAATGTGGTAGAGGCAGTAGTTAACTTTGCTTTTGTAGAATCAAGATCTAGGCTAAGTTGATCTACTAATTGGGTTATTAGTCCTAAACTGTTTGTACTTGTACCATTAATTAAATCCTGTGATTTCCTTAGTTTTTTCTTAGCATCGTTAAGTTCACTCCTAATTACAGTTTTGTCAGAAGAGTTTAAATCAGAGTCATCTATGGTATCAATTGCTTCATTGATACTACTTAAACTGGAACTTAGAGAAGAGGTAAAATTACCTTTAAAATCATCATCTGCATTAAGGTTGTAACTTGTTGTTGGTAAAGCCAAATCTGTTGTTCCAATTGTTGTTTTTGCACTTTCTGTAAGTGTTGATGCGGAAGATGATTTTTCACTAATTGTAGTTAATTGTCCAACATTTTCATTTATTTTTGTTTTTGCGTCAAAAATTCTATCTAGCATATCAGTAGCAAGAGTTTCAGAAATTTGTGATGATTGTAAATCAAATTTACTTTTTAGTGTTTCTTGAATCATCCAAACAAGATTAATTTTACTGGGATCTAAATAAAAAGTAACTTCCTTTGGAGTATTACTTTCTACTTGAAGTATGGAAGGAGTATCAACACAGGCGTGTACATAACCTAACTTAATATCTTCTACACATTCTTCAATTGAATTTTCATATTTAATTATTTTAAATTCTTGTTCTTGTAATGTTTCCATTAAAGAATTTACATCTTCAGTAAATGATTCTGAATAAATCCCAATGTTTAATCCATATTGTGATGATGTGTTATATGATAATCCTAATATTAATATAATTAGTAACGGGGCAAGAAAAACTATTAGTGCAGAACTTTTCGACCTTATTAATAATTTAAGGTTCTTTTTAGTAAGTAACCATAGTGTTTCCATCCATCATCCTCTTTTTTTATTAGACTTATTCTTGCGTAGATACTTTTTCAAATATTTCATTTAAGGTCGGTTTACGTATATCTAAGTCGTGTAAGTACAAATTTTCCTCTTTGATTAATCTAATCAACCTACTGATAGTTTTTTCGGCATCTTGAGGATAAACTTTTAATGTACTACCTTGATCAATTATTTTATCAACTGGTAACTTTTGTAATAAACTAAGTATAATTTCTTTATTTTCTAAGTTGTGAACATTGATTGTAAAATCTTTTTTCAAAAAAGGTCTACGAACTTCTTCTAACATACCATAACTGTGCACTTTACTATTATGTATCATTACAATCTTGTTACATATTTTTTCTATTCCTTCTAAATCGTGTGATGCAATAATTATCGTAACTCCTTGCTTATTAATTGCTTGCAGAAATTCAAGGATTTCTTTTTGTAAAATCAAATCTAAATCTGCAGTAGGTTCATCTAATACCAATAATTTAGGTTTATGTACCAGACTACAAGAAATGTCTAATCGTTTTTGCATTCCACCCGAAAGGTGTTCAGCCATTTTTTTGTTATGGTTAGATAACTTAGTAACTTCTAATAAATTTCTAATGTTGTTCATTAAGGTAACTTTACTAACTTTATACATTTTTCCAAAATGAATTAAGTTCTCCTCCACAGTTAATTTTGGATAGAACGAATTATGTTGAGGAGTATAACCAATATGTTTTTTGATCTTAGAAAGATTTTCACTAAGATTGATGGGTTCGGTTGTTTGTCCGGGATAATATAAAATATTTCCTTTGTTTGGGTTGAGGTAACCAGTAACTAAATTTAGAAGTGTTGTTTTACCACTACCCGATTGACCGATAACACCCACAATGTCTCCTTCTTCGATAGTGATATTTACATCTCTTAATACTTTATTCGGACCAAAGTCTTTACACACCTCTTTTAACTGGATAAATTCCACACTCTTATTAAATAATTATTAATTTATAAACATATCGTTACATAATTTTGATTCGTTATTTATCATCCTATAGTTGTGGGCAAAGTAATTAAAGGAACTTACATACTTAGAAAATAAACTCGAGGTGTTTAATAATGAATTTTAGAGTTGGTTTTGATACAAATAAATATGTTGAAGAACAAGCAAAATATATTTTAGAGAGGGTCGGAAAATTTGACCAAAAACTTTATTTGGAATTTGGGGGAAAACTTTTGTTTGATTATCATGCGGCAAGAGTTCTTCCAGGATATGATCCTCATACTAAAATTCGTATTTTACAAAAATTAAAAGATAGTGTAGAGATTGTAGTGTGTATTAGTTCTCAAGATATTCAATCGGGAAAACAAACGGGTACTCTTGGAATTAGTTATGGAGATTTTATTCTCAGACTTATTGACGATTTAAGAGGTTATAATCTTAAAGTATCTAATGTGGTCATTACTATGTTTAATGGAGAAAGTGCTGCCATAAAAATGAAACATTTTTTAGAATCTAGAAATGTTCGCGTGTACACTACAAAAATAATTGAAGGTTATCCTACAAATATTGAAAAGATTACTGGTGAAGAGGGATATGGTTCTTTTCCTAACATTGAAACAACTAAACCTGTTGTGGTGGTTACTGGTGCCGGTCCGTGTTCAGGAAAAATGTCTACTTGTTTAGCGTTAGTGTATAAAGATAAACAAAAAGGGATTGATGCAGGTTATGCAAAGTTTGAGACATTTCCAATATGGAACTTACCTTTGGATCATCCAGTAAATTTTGCTTATGAATCGGCTACTGCTGATTTAAAAGATTTTAATTTAATTGATCCTCATCACCTTAAAGCGCACAATAAGGTTGCAGTAAATTATAACCGGGATGTAGAAAATTTTGTAATTATTCAACGAATTTTAAAATCAATCATAAGTCCAGATAATTTCATGAATAATTATCATTCTCCAACAGATATGGGAGTTAACATGGCCAAATGTGGAATCGTTGATGATGAAGTGTGTAGTCGAGCAGCAAACCAAGAGATTATCCGGAGATACTTTTTGTATTATCAAGACTATTTGCAAGGGACAGAGAAATGGGAAACTGTATGTGTTGCTGAGAAGTTGATTGAAAAATTAAATTTAAAGAAAGAACATCGTGTTACTGTTGTTCATGCTCGTGATACAGCAAAAAGTGCAAAATTTAATGGAAAGGGTTACAAAGATACTTATTGTGGTGCAGCATTAGAATTGTGTGATGGTACCATCATCACCGGGAAAAATAGTCCATTGTTATATGCTGAAGCTGCAGCGTTGTTAAATG